>Ga0194000_1000005_pt1 | contig 73995 bp, 75 predicted proteins | sample FLT_67_MG_FD_140346 | JGI IMG/M metagenome (GOLD analysis project Ga0194000, IMG submission 140346) | Sediment microbial communities from the Broadkill River, Lewes, Delaware, United States - FLT_6-7_MG | ecosystem: Environmental > Aquatic > Freshwater > River > Sediment | place: USA: Delaware... | reverse complement strand
CATTTAGTCCTACTATCCTAGTCGCAAAGGTTAAAACTATTTTGAAAAGGTATAGTGAAAAGGAAGTTAGAGCTAAAATTCAAAATCATAAATTGGGATTATTAGAAATTAATTTTCATAGTAGAATAGTAAAAGTTAATGATTCAAGTATTGATTTATCAAAAACGGAATTTGATATGCTAGCATACTTCATTAAAAATAAGGGAATCGTTATTGATAGAGTTACGTTTTTAGATGAAGTATGGGGAATGGATGTTTATGTAGAAGATCGTATTGTTGATACGTTTGTTAAGACTTTAAGAAAAAAACTAGGTCCAGCGAGTGAATATATTAAAACTGTATTTGGAGTTGGATATAAGTTTGAGGTTAAAGAATGAAAAAATCATTTATAAGTAAGATATTTAAAGGTATCGCAATTCTTCTAGTAGTTATATTCATAATCCAAATTCTATTCCAAAGATTGATATTTCCAGTTTATTTATTAAGACAAGTCAGAAATAATATTGAAGATAACTTACCTTACGTTATTGAAAGCAGTGCTAATGACTTTGAAGCAAAGCTTGATGAGTTTTCTAGTAATACACAAACAACTTCCGCTATCTTCAATGCTGATAACGTTATAACAAGACAGTACCCAGTAACAGTAATTGAGGCGAATAATAAAGTTTATAACATCTTTACTCCAAAACTTGGGATTATTAAGATTGAGGTAGGAGATACCTTAAGTGGGCAATTCTACTATCAAGAGACTGATGATATATATATACCAAAGGTTTTAAGAATTAATAGTGTCAAAGTATATGGTGAAACAAATGTCTTGAGAGGTAAAAACAGTACTACGTATAAAAACTGGTTAATTGATAATAATATAAACACAGATGAAGTAATCCAGTTATCTGGTACTGTTTCACAAGTTGGGGAAATCGTTGAAGCTGAAGCGCAAGATATTGCTTTTTCTAGAGAAGTATTAAACTTAGCATCAGGTAATATCTCAAGTGTTAGAGATAATGATTATGGTTTATCATATATATCATCTGATATTAATCAAAATCCAACTAACTTAGTTTATACATCTAGAATTACATATGGTACTAATGAATACTTACTTATCACAATATATCCTTTAAGTAGTATTTCCTTAGTAACAACACGTCTAACATTCTTTAATTTATTAATGTATTCAGTAGCTTTAATATTACTTCTTATGCTTTCAGTAGTATATTTACGAAAAGTATCAATCCCACTTAAGAAAATCAATGCTCAAACTAAAAGGTTAGCTAAACTAGATTTTGCTCAAATGGAAGAGTTTAAAACTGATGATGAAATAGGTGAATTATCAAAAAGTATTAATATGCTCTCAGCCAACTTAAAAACGGCTTTGGGAGAGTTAAACACAAATAACCAGCGTTTATCCACTAGCATGGAAAACGAGGTTAAACGCGAAAAATTGCGTCAAGATTTCGTTGCTGGCTTATCACATGAATTAAAAACACCGTTAGCAATTATCCAAGCAAGCAGTGAAGGTTTATCTCTTGATATGTTCAGTAACGAGGAAAAAGAAAAGCAATACGAAGTAATCAAAAAAGAAATTGTTAAAAGTAATAAATTGATCCAAGATATGATGCAAGTATATAAGATAGAACAAAACGAAGTACGAGCTGATTGGTCTGAATTCGACTTATCCAAAGTACTAGACAAAGTAACTAATAACTTCACATATCTTGCTAATAGTAAGAATATATTAATAAATTCAAATGTTGAAAACTGTATAGTGTATGGAGATGAATTAAAGTTCGAATTAGTATTCAGTAATCTTATATCAAATGCAATAAAATATGCTCCTAATGATTCTGAGATATCTATAAATCTTACAAACGATGAATTCTCAATTAGAAATATTGGCCACATTCCCGAGGAGAGCATTCAAAGTATATTCGAACCATTCTTTAGAATTGATAAGACACGTTCAAGAGAAACTGGTTCTACTGGCCTTGGGTTATACATTGTAAAACAAATACTAGATCAACATAACTTTGAATACGGGGCATCAAATGAAAACGAATTTATAAAAGTGTATTTTAAAATCAGGAAATAAATCCTGATTTTATTTTGTCATATTTTCTAAAAGTATTTTCATTACATGTTCGTATCCACCCTTTGAGTGAGGAATCAAACACTTAGTACAATCTTTTATTCCATTGTTCATTTCATAATTACCCTTACAGTCATAATGATATAACGGACAATAACAGAATAAACAATTAAAGAATTCGGTATCCTTATCATGACAAGGGAAATATTCACATTTATCATTTTTAAAATATTTATAACTCATATAATCACATCCTCATATAAATTATATACCTTATATATCATACATACAACTTTACAGTAAAAAATTATTATGGTAACATTTGATACGGAGGATTATATGAGTAGAATATTCCGTTGTCGTTTATTTAAAGGCTTTACGTTACATGAAGTAAATCACTTTTTGAGAAAATACAAAACAACACATAGAACCTATTCAAGTGGTGAAGTTATCTTTAATAAAGGGGATGATTGTAACTGCATTGGTATAGTTGTTTCAGGTGCAGTAGAAATGCAGGAGTTTGAAACTAATTCTGAAGGTTCTATAATCAAGCAAATTGATGCTGGTAATATATTCGGGGAAGTTCTTCTTTACAGTAAGAAAAAGACATATCCCGCTAATGTAAAAGCAATAGCTGAAACTGAAATTCTTCTTCTGAATGTTGATGTATTAATAAAAGCTTTGGGAGAACATAAGAAATTTCTAATTAACTTCTTAGAAGTTTTAGCGAATAGAACATTAATACTGCATGACAGAGTAAAAGTTATAACGAAACCATCATTAAAATCTAAAATTGCTTCTTACATATTAACTAATGCTAAAAGTAGTAAAGAAGTTCCGATAGGTATGACAAAACAAAAACTTGCTGCATACTTAAATGTACAAAGACCATCACTATCGAGAGAATTAATTAGTATGAAAGAATCTGGTTTAATTGATTATGATAGAAAATATTTCTATATACTTGATAAAAAAGGATTAGAAAACATATAAAAAGAGTCCAAATTGGACTCTTTTATTCTTGATACATTTTCAATGACTCTTGTAAACTAATATTGTTAATCTTACGTTTAGCATCAATGGTACCTACTAAGTACATACCAATAACTATTATTAATCCAATCAGTATGAACCATGGATTCAATTTAAATACCATAACGACATTGAATAATCTTGCATATACTAATTCTAATAACTTAATTGAAATATATATTACTGGAACACTTGTTATATATATCACAATTGCGATAAAGAAGTATGAGTTTATTACCAGATTATTAACCTCTTTTTTATTGAATCCCATAACCTTAAGTAAGGATATCTGATAGAAATTATCCTCTATTGTCAAACTCATTATTAGGTAAAGTATAATAAATCCTAAAATAACCGCAACAGCGATAAACGCATACATCGATACCATCATAAATCTCTGCATATCACGACCTTGCGCTAATATATCTTCTTTTACACTAACCCCCATAAATAAATCATCATCTAGTATTTCATCACTATAAACAGAGTTAGCATAATCAGAAGGTACTCCTAATATTTCATTTAAGTTTGCTTTACTGAAATAAACTAAGTCTTGTGTATATATATTTGATACTTCTACTACTTTGACTTGATGCACTTCATTATTGATTGTAAGATCAATAGTATCACCCTTATTGACACCTTCCATTAATTTGAAGTGTCCCGTAATAATAACACCTTCCTCTAACTTTGAAGTTATTTCATCATCCTTTGTATTATAGAGTTTATGCAACTCACTATCTGGATCTATACCATATAATCCTACAACAGTATCTTCATATCCAGCAGCTGGCATATAAACAATATACTCACCATCTACCCCTTCAGGACACCCTGTATACTCACAATATCCTTGAGATTCATACTCTACAGTTTCATAATAGTCATACATTATCGTATCAAATACACCCAACATCATAAAACTAAAAATCAACATGTACGTTGCAAAGTATATTCCTATCATAAACACCATAAATTTTCCAAAGCTCTGGAATACAGATGCAAATTTGAATCTTGTATAAACACTGAATCTTTTTAAGTAACCTGCTATTTTAGATACAAGTTTACCTCTTCTTTGTTTTTTAGGTAACATCATCTCAAGTGGAGTTTTTCTTAATAGCATATTAATCAATGTATAAGATAGTAGTACAATGACTACAAACGGCATTACAAGTGCAATCAATATAACACTCCACGAATGTGATATCGTCTGATCAGGAACTAAATAAAACTCCATAAATAGCATCTTTGTTGGCTCTGCTAATAAATATCCTATGTAATATCCTAATCCAAGTAAAGGTAAAGATATTATTGCCATTAACCATACATATGGCATTGTAATCTCACGATTAGTAAAACCTAATCCCTTTAATAATCCAATTTGATTTCTTTCTTTTTGGATTATTCTTGATACTACCATACCAATAACCATTATTGAAATAAGCGCAATGAATAAACCTAGGATGATCGCCATACCTTGACCACCTTTGATTTCATATTCAAATGAACCAGAACGCATATTACTAGTGGTCTTAATAATTTGAATTACATAATCAAGGTCAGCATCTTCTACAGTTGATTTCATCTCTTTAAAATCAGCAACATCAACTCCACCGAATGCTGTCCCTGAACCACTATTAGGAACGAGTGAATCAAAATCATTATTATGAAGTAATCCTACTGTCAGTTTACCCGAATCCATCATTAAGAATGAATCACCATATAAAGGTAATACATAATCAGGGAATAATACAAATCCACTAACTACATAGTCTTTATCAACTATAGTTATCGTATCCCCAATCTCATAATCATTCTTTTCAGCAAATATCTTAACTAGGGCAATCTCACCAACATCTGGTTTTTTACCTTCTTCTATATATGATAGATTAATCTCTTCCATATCCCTTAGCATTCTAAAAGAATATCCATTGTCTGCTAGATCCTTATATTCTCTCATTTCTAGATCCATTGGATAGATTGATTCTAATTGCTCTTCTCTTGCATTCATTATCTCTAAGAAGCAAGGTCTATTAATTTGTTCGAGTGTTGGTAGGTCAACGTATTCAGTTATACCACACTCCGTAAATGCATAAAGTGCTTCATCTTCGAAAAGTATCGGCAGAGTATCAATCGCAAAATCTTCCTGAACATAATCAGTTTGATACCTTTCGGTTGGTTCTTTTAACCCCTCGATGGAGTAATTCACCATCGTGTAAAATAACGAACTAAGTAATACTAAAAGTCCTATCCCTAATAATTGAAAGAAACGGGATCTAAATGTTCTTAATACACTTCTAAATAACATTAGCTCCAGGCAATCTCTTTCGCTAGTTTCTTAGTTTCGTTAATTTTAACTTCAACTACTTTACCTGAATTAAGTTTGATAACTCTATCAGACATATCGGCAATATTAGGGTTATGGCTTATAACTACCATCGTAGTTTTATATTCTTTATTTAGCATCTCTAAAACTCCTAAAACTTCTTTTGCGGTTTCTTCATCTAATGCACCAGTTGGTTCATCACAAAACATCATTTTAGGATTCTTGATAACTGCTCTAGCGATTGAAACACGTTGTTGCTCACCACCACTAAGTTGTGATGGATATTTATCACGCTGAGCTAATATTCCAACCTTATCTAATACATCATCTAAGTCTAATGGATTTTCACTAATTTTTGCGGCTAGTTCTACATTTTCTCCTACCGTTAGTGACTGGAATAAATTGTAACTTTGAAAAATGAAACTTAAGGATAACCTTCTAAATAAAGTTAACTCCTTTGTCGAGTAACTACTAGTAACTTCACCATCTACTTCAATAACCCCTGAAGTAGGCACATCAAGACCACTAATAACATTAAGCATCGTTGATTTACCAGATCCAGATGGACCTAAAACACAAACAAATTCACCTTGATTAATCAAAAGATCAACATCTTTTAGTGCTTCAGTCTTAACCTCTCCAGTATCGTAAATCTTTGTCACTTTTTCTAACTTAATCATATTTTCCTCCGTTAAAAACGACATACATTATTTTATCACGCCTAGTATTGATTGACAATTAAGGATGAATGTTATATGATTTATAAGAAGAATAAAATACTCATTAAGAGTTGTGGAGGCGACTGGCCCATGAAGCAACAGCAACCTATTAAATTAGGTGCTACCAGCAGGGGGAAACCCATCAATGAGAAAAGGTAATACTTTTCTCTCGGGGAAGTATTTTTTCTTTTATAAGGAGGGAAGTATGGAAAAGTTATTATTTACATCAGAATCAGTTACAGAAGGTCATCCAGATAAAGTATGCGATCAAATTAGTGACGCTATCTTGGATGCAATTTTAGCAAAGGACAAAGACGCACGAGTTGCTTGTGAGACAACTGTTACAACAGGTTTAGTACTTGTTACAGGAGAAATCACCACTAATGCCTATGTTCCTATTCAAGAGATTGTTAGAAACACATTAGCAGAAATTGGTTACACAAGAACAAAGTATGGGTTTGATGCAGAAAATGTATCAGTTCTTCTATCAATTGACCCACAAAGTGCTGATATTGCAATGGGAGTTGATGAAGATTCTGATAAGGAACAAGGTGCAGGTGATCAAGGCTTAATGTTTGGATACGCTACAAATGAGACTGAAGAATATATGCCACTTACTATCTCACTAGCACACAAACTAGCAAAAAGATTAGCTGAAGTTAGAAAGCAAAAGATTCTTTCATACTTAAGACCAGATGGAAAGAGTCAAGTAACAGTTGAATTTGAAGATGGTAAACCAAAGAGGATTGATGCTATTGTAGTTAGTGCTCAACACTCTGAAAAAGTTACTCAAGAGCAAATTAGAAAAGACATCATCAAAGAAGTAATTGATTATGTAATACCAAAAAATTTAATTGATTCAAAAACTAAGATCTTCATAAATCCAACTGGTAAATTTGTCATTGGTGGTCCGAAAGGTGACGCGGGACTTACAGGTAGAAAAATCATCGTTGATACATACGGTGGTGTAGCTAGACATGGTGGTGGAGCATTCAGTGGAAAAGATCCATCAAAAGTTGATAGAAGTGCAGCTTATATGACTAGATATATTGCTAAAAACATAGTCGCAGCCGGTTTAGCTGATAAATGCGAAATCCAAGTATCATATGCTATTGGAGTAAGCGAACCAACTAGTATTTCTGTTGAAACATTCGGAACAGGAAAATTATCAAATCAAGCTATTACAAAAGCAATTAGAGAAGTATTTGATTTGAGACCAAAGCAAATTATTGAATACTTAAAACTTAAACAACCCATTTATAAACAAGTAGCTGCTTATGGTCACTTCGGAAGAGGCGATTTAGATCTTCCTTGGGAAAAACTAGATAAAGTTAAGGAGTTAAAAGAATATCTATGAAAAACTTACAAGAAATAGATTATAAAGAACTAAAGAAGATTAATAAAAGAAGTATATTGATAATTGATGTGAGAGAACCGAATGAATTCGAAGCCTCACATATTCCAAACTCAATCAATATCCCAAGAAAACTTTTACTTAAAACACCTGAGGAATTTCTAAATGAGAAAGCATACATAGTTTGTCAAAATGGTAAGCGAAGCAAGAAAGTAGCGAAAAAACTGCATAGAAAGGGCTTTGATGTTTGTAACGTAACAGGTGGAACATATCTATATGGTAAAAACTATGCGTTAGTCAGATATCAAAAAGCTTCAACTAAGAAATGATTATTAGAAGCAGTGCTTCACCAGTTTATAAGTTTCTCGCTACCATAAATTCTAGAATTGAAACAAAGTTGTTTAAAAACATGAAAGTTCTCGACTGCGGAGCAGGAGGAGATTTGCCTCCACTATCTATATTCGCCTCAAATGGATTTGAAAGCGTAGGTATTGATATATCTAGGAATCAAGTTGATAAGGCTAATGAATTTGCCAAAAGAAACAGACTAGATATGAAGTTCATAGAAGGCGATATGAGAGATTTACCTTTCGATGATGAGTCGTTTGATTATGTATATGAGCATTTCTCTATTGGTCATCTATCTCATACTGACACTGCTAAAACTCTTAAAGAAATTTATAGGGTGCTAAAAAAAGGTGGTCTATGCCAAATCGGATTGATATCAACAAACTCACGACCATCAAAACTAATGGGTACCGATCAAGGAAATGGTAAATATGTAAATAAAGCATCCGATGGGGATAGAGTCCATTATTTATTTACAGATATTGAAATGGATAATCTTGTATCCGACTGGAAAATTATTAGCAAAGAAAACTCAGGAGTATATTTACTTGATTATGCTAAAAACATTTCAATGGATGAATGGCTTAAGTTTTATGATGAATCTTCAAACATATCACTAGAGGATTGGAAAAAAAGGTATGATGATAGAGCTAATGAGTTGGAGTACGTTCACACATACTTTATATTAGAAAAATAAAAGTGTAGATTTCTACACTTTTTTAACAGCTTATCCCTGCTGTATATCCTGTTGATAAGGCTAATGTTAAATTATATCCCCCGGTCTTTCCATCAATATCTAAGACTTCTCCAACAAAGTATAAATTGAACGTACACTTTGACTCCATAGTTTTTGGATCAATATCTTGTAAATCAACTCCACCAGCTGTAATTATTGCTTGATCCACCCCTTTGTAATTAGTAATCAGTACTGGAAATGCCTTTATCATTTCGATTAATTTATTCATCTTCTTCTTACTAATTTCAGAAAGGTTCATTGCAGTACCGGTTTCCCTAATTAAATAATCTGCTAATCTCTTTGGTAATAGTTCTCTTAAATAAGTTGTTCCACCAATTTGAACTAACTTATGAAGTTCTTCTCCTGATGCATCAGGAAGTAAGTCGATTGTCAATTCAACTGGTTTATCCAAGTTTTTTATAATTGTTTTAGATATATCTAGAACAGTTGGTCCACTTATACCAAAGTGAGTGAATATCATAGCTCCTCTAATTTTGGTCTTTTTGTAGTTAAGTTCTATATCTTTTAAAGATATGCCTTGCAGAATACCTTCTTTAACAAAACTATCATCAGAAACAAGTGGTGTATTAGAAGCGAATGGTTTAATAATATAATGATTAAACTTTTTAGCGAACTTATAACCATCACCAGTTGCGCCAAGATTCGGATAAGTAATTCCACCAGTCGCAACTATACAAACTCTTGTCTTATACTCATTCTTGTTTGTTTTAACTACAAAATCATATTTATCCTTTTCTACAGTCATAACTTCTTCTTTGACTACATCAACATCTTTTAGTAACCCAATTAATAAATCACGAACATCTTTTGCTTTCCCTGATACAGGAAACATTTTGTTGTTTTCTTCTTCCTTTAACTCAAGACCATTATCCTCAAAAAACTTAATAATTTCTTCTGGTCCAAAGTTAGACAAAGTACTATAAAGAAAACGATCATTTACATATCGCATAAACTCGGTTAAGGGCTTTCTATTGGTGATATTACAACGTCCTCCACCAGATACAAGAATCTTCCTACCCAATTCATCATTTTTTTCAATAAGTAATACTTTTTTTCTTTTACTAGCTTGGATTGCTGCCATTAAACCAGCTGGTCCAGCTCCTACTACAATACATTCATACATAACTTCACCTAAACACTCTTTCCACTGTCTATAACACTTCTCAGTCCCTTTGGATACGGACTAAATATTGCTTGTTTCAGTAAATACTCATCTTCAAAACGTATTGCCCAGGAATGTAATATCTGAACCAAATTTGAAAATGGTATTTGCTTATTCAAATAGTTATCTAACGCATCGAAATAGAATACTTTCTCTTTTTGATTTATTCTTTTCTTGAAGTATCCATATATATGAGTCAAGGTATCGATTCTTCTTTTTTGAGTAGGGGTCATTTTTAGTAAACCAATTAACTCAGTCAAGTAATTATTTCTTAATATTTCAAAATCAAGTTTATCATGATTAGCAACAATATTACCAAGGATCTTTAATTTAGCAACTGAATATGACATAAGCAAATATTTATACCTTGAATGAAAATCAACGAGTTCTTTCATATTTCCAACTATTTTAAAATTGCTCAAAGTAAATAGACTTATGTAAAAATTCTCCCTTATTTGATAATTTGATAACCTTCTTTCAGTCTCAATTGGAATTAGTTGATAATTTTTTTCTATGATTGATGCGAAAATTCCCTGCTCCTTAACTGGTATAGTATTAACCTTACCAATACCCTTATATACTTTTACTTGTCTTAATCCACAACTTGGAGATTTAGCTTTCAATATTATTCCATCATAATCCTTATCAATATACTTATTGGCTAAATCAATCATTTTATCTGTATGGTCAATTCCCTTAACCGAGGATACTAATTTTATTCCTCCATCACTTATTAACCTAAGTGATTCCCTAGGAGATGGTAATCCAATTGCCATCTCAGGACAAACTGTAATAAAATCAACGTATCCCTTTAGTTTTGATACAGTCTCACTACTAATCATAGATGAATCATACCTACAATGATCATGTTCAATACAAGCAGATACTAATACTCTAGGCTTTTTCATATAACCTCCTATCAACTCTATCAATATAATCATTCATATTAAATTTTCTTTTAAGTCCAGAATCATTCATATATCTTAGTTTACCGAATATCTCTCTTTCCTTCCATCCATGGTCATGCTTACCAAAGCACCACGCTACTCCTGTATATCCATTTGGAGTATTGCCATCTAGGAAGTACTTATTATTTAAATAAACTGCTGTTTCGTATGCTTCTTTATAAGTTTGCGACCACTCAATAATTTTCTTAGCCCAATACATTCTCATATATGTATGCATCGTTCCAAAGTGAATCATCTCTTTCATCGCAGTATTAAAGTATATATCATGAGTTTTGTATTGCTCGTAATCGGCTAATTTATATAAATACCTTCTTCTGTCTTCTATATGATTCTCCATCGTTTCATAAGCCCAGTCATATGTGATACCATCAAACTCATCATACTTTGAATTATAGTAAATGAAATTGTGTGCTAATTCTCTTCTAATGATTACTTCATCTAGGAACTCTTCTTTGTTATCACTATTTGCTAATTTGCATATCTCTACATAAATTGTTAATGGTGAGATAAACCCATATTTTAAATAAGGACTAAGTTCAGAAGTAACTATGTGTTTTGGATTATTTCTTTCAGTATAAAATGGTAGTCTTTCATCAATAAACTTCTGTAATTTCCCATATGCCTCTGTTTCTCCTCTAGTAAAAACATCACTATGTACTTGGTCAGTATAACTAAGTACTTTATCCCATATCTTTTTACGAATTGTTCTTGCTGCATATTCTTCCTTTTTTGATGCAACTTGCACAGGCACTAAAACATTTGTTTCAACGAATTCTAACCCAATATCATACTTCATAAGATAATCATCAATTCTTCTTTCCTCTTTTAAGTATCCTTTATCTTTGAATACATATGAATTCTCTAAGGAAATACCTTTAAGACTACTAACTCTAGATACTTTATTTGAAAATATACTCAGCTTCTCAACTAAATCCTTAGTTCCATTAATGAAGAACTTATCATTTCGGCCGTTTTCCAATTTATCTAAAACTATTATTTCCAAATCTACATTGCTTTGCTTCGACTTTTGAATAGCGTAATCAAGTGTATGATTATCTCTTATTCTGAATGCTGCGGACATTATGTAGATAACTCTATTGAAATCATTTTCTTTTACAATATGACTTCTCATAATTCCACCACCTATCTATAGAAATTATACCATATAAAAAGCTCGCTATTAGCGAGCTTCATTATTTGTAACAATCGATTTTCTAATAAGAATGTAATATATAATACCTGGGAATAATACTAAACCAAACCATCTAAATAAATCAGCAAATAAATTTCCAGTTGATGATCCTTCAAATATATGTTGATTCACTCTTACACTCATCGCAACAAAACCAGTTATAATCATCGAAAGTAAAACTATATCAAGTATTAATACACCTAAACGATCACTTCTTCTTTCATATTTGTTTGAAAGGTACAAGAATATCCCAGGGAACAAGATATATGCTAAAGCACTAATGATTGTCTCAGTTGCTTCCGACATCTCCCACTCAATTCTCTCTTCAATGTATTCATCATACTTAGCTTGACACTCTTCTTCAGTCAGCTCCTCAGAAGCTGGATCCTTATATTCATTACCTATACCGCATGACCATACTTTGTAGTCGTCATAATCATCTGTGTATGTAGGTCCACTAATTAAAGTAATGACATTGAAATAGATTACTATTAATGCTATTAGCATTGTAACGATTAATGCTATGTTGAAAAGCTGTTGCCATATTGTTTTATTTGTAAACATCTCATCACCTCTAATGATATTATATCACTAAACTATGAAAAGATATTTACGATTTTTGCAAACCACATCAAAATTTTATCTAAAAACGTAACACTACTAGCAAGTCTAAAATCATTTACGGTTTCTATAAAAATAATTTTGCTAACACCAGCTTCTGTAATATGAACTTCTTCAAATGAAGCATCTGACTTTATTTCTATCCAATCAGCATTTCTATCAAACAATCCCTTTGAATCATATTTAACAGAATAATCATAATACTCCTCCCCACCAACAATTAGATAATTAATCAGAATATCTTCAACGTCATCTACCATCAATCTAACAACAAATGGTGATGTCTTTTTTATTCTATAGTCAATTTCATACTCTTCAGGGATTGTATCAGAACTACTTGGTAAATCAATTATTGGCTCAATAATATCATTCGGTTCAATAATCTCTTCAAACAAAGGATACACTTCTAGATTGGACTTGATATTATTAATATCCTCAGACCAACCAAGAAATTCATAACCATCTGCTTTTGGTTCATCTAATTCTAAAGAATCACCATAAGATACTAAGTATCTAATTTCTTCTTCCAAATACACTACTACTTCAAGCATCTTTCTTGAATAGATTGGTCTTACTTCTAAGTTCGCTTTAATCGATGATAAATCTTTATCCCAACTTAAAAATTCATATGCAGGATGTTCATTAATCTCATAACTAATAGCTGAATACGCATCAACTATAAATGTATCCAGCAGTTCATTATCATATCCATAGAAAGATACCGTATATTTATCACTAGACATAATTATCTGGTCATACACTCCATATACGTGTTCATCTTTTGTAACATTAGAGAAGTTTCCATTCCAATACACAAAGATATATCCATCAGTTGTTGGATCTGGGGGATTAGCAGATTCATTTTTGGCAACTGTCTCACTAGATATTAATACACCATCAACACCATAAAAGTGTACAGTGTACACATCATATGCAAACTCAGCAATTAATGTTATATCACTAGTAATATATGTATAATCATCACTCCAAGATAGAAATATCGCTCCTTCTTTGGTTGCTTTTGGAGGATTAGCACTCATTCCATAGCAAATATATTCCTCCTTTAATACTGATCCATCATAATTAAGAAATGTTACTTTATACTCATCAATTTCATAATGACCATAAATATCTCTATCAGATGTAATATGATCGTAATCATCCCAATGTGTAAATGAGTGTCCCTCTTTGTCCAAAGGGGTAGGTGGAGTCGCGCTTGAATTATAATTAACAGTTTCTTCTTTGATAATATTATCATCAATCAAAAATCTAACTATGAATGTCTTTATCTCATATTCGGCAACCAAAGTCTTAGAAGATGTTATGCTTTCCAACGAATCACTCCACGAAGTAAAATCGTACCCTTCACGTTCTGGGGATTCAATAACAGCATCTTTCATATATTCAACCATTTGCTCATCAACAATTCGCCCATCATAATCAAGAAATGTAACTTTATATTCATTTATTTGATATATCGGATAAATCGATAAATCCTCTCTTACATTTGTATATGATTTATCCCAACCAACAAAAGTATAGCCTTCCCTTACGGGAAGTGTAGGAGGTACTGCTGAGTATCCTGAAACGATTGTCTCACTTTTAATAACATTTCCTAAGTAATCATAAAAGGTTACAATATGTTCATTTGATTGATACTGAGCTATTAATGTTATATCACTTTCAATTGATAAGTAACTATCACTCCAACCAGTAAATGTATATCCTTCTCTATCTACTACTGGAGGAGATGAATCATCTTGATAAACTACAGTATCTGTCTTAAGAACCATTCCATTATAGTCTACGTAGGTTACGTTATATGTATTAACAGTATATTCGGCATATATATCCAAATCACTTTCAATATTAGTTAAGTTCTCACTCCAACTATCAAAGGTATGGCCGTCTACGTTTGGAGGATTAGGTGGAGTCACTGAATAACCATCTCTAACATTTGTTCTTGTAATTAACCCTCCATAAAAATCAAAAAAAGTAACAGTATGTTCAATTACTTCATACTCAGCTATCAATGTTTTGTCTTGAGTAATATTATTATATTCACCACTCCATCCAATAAAGTTATATCCAAGCCTTGTTGGATTAGGGGGGAGCGCATCTTCTCCGTAGTAAACAATTTCTGATTTAAGAGTTGATAAATCATAATCTTTAAAAGTAACGGTATAGGATAATCTATCATATTCAGCATATATATCTTTATTACCAGATATTCCATTAAATGAATCACTCCAAGAGGTGAATGAATAACCTATCTTAAGGGGAGGAGTTGGTGCAGTTGCACTCTCCATATAATTTACAGTTTGAGATGATAATAAATTGCTTCCCTCGTAGAAGTTAACTATATAGTTCAACTTGTCATAAGTAGCAATCAAAGTTAAACTTCTCTTCACATTTAGGTAACTATCACTCCACCCAGTATGTACATAACCTTCTCTACTAACAATTGGCGGTGTAGCATCCTCTCCGTATAAAACAGATTCACTTCTAATTGTTGTTCCATCATAATCCTTAAAGGTAATTATATAACTGTTCTTCTCAAACTCTGCGTATATATTAGTATTACCTGTGATATTTTCATATGATTTATCCCATCCAGTGAATGTATAGCCTGACTTTGTCGGACTTGCTGGAGGGAGTGCATCTTTCATATAATCTACTAATGTCGATTTTAACAAAGTATTTCCACTATAAAATTTAACTACATATGATAATCTATCGTACTCAGCCACTACAGTAATATCACTTGTAACATTTTTATAACTATCACTCCATCCAATATGCTCATATCCAGTCCTTGATACACTAGGTGGAGTAGCATCCATTCCGTATTCAACGGATTCAGTCTTGATTACTGTTCCGTCATAATCTAAAAATGTAACTCTACTTGTCGAGACACTAAAGGTAGCATTAATATATAGATTGCTTTCTACACTGCTAAAATCAACTTCCCACCCATCGAAATCATACCCTACTTTGGAAGGGGTACCTGGATTATCAGCACTATCTCCATCGCGAACAGACTGTGTATCATAAATACTTCCATCAACATAAAATCTGACGGTATGATACACATAATGTTCACTATATGCATCTGGATTTTGAAGACATGTCTGGTAGTGATTTATTCCAAGCTTGGGTAGTACAAAATACTGACAATCAGTCGTATCATATGATTTTACGTTTACTATCATAAACATAAAAAAAAGAATAACAATTACCTTTCTCATAAAACACCTCAAAATCATTTTTACTTAAGCAAGTATAATTACTTTGAATATTTTCAATCCCTCTCATGTTAAATCTTTTTTGAAACTGGATTTTTCCTTGAAAAGGCTGTATATGAGGAGTATCATATAATTGCGTAAATTAGTTACAATAATGAACGCAAATACTAATAAACAGGGAGGTATTTATGGGTTTTGACACTGGAAGTACCGCGTTTATGCTAGTTTCTACTAGCTTAGTTATGTTGATGACGCCGGGTCTTGCATTTTTTTATGGAGGCCTAGTGGGTAGAAAGAATGTTCTAACTATCATGATGCAAAGTTTTGTATCACTGGGAATCACAACAATTATTTGGTTCACAGTAGGGTATTCTTTATGCTTTAGCGGTGATGTATTTGGTATTATTGGTAATTTAGATTTAGCATTTCTAAGAGGAGTAACTTTGGATCAGGCATTATCACCAACAAACAATATTCCTCTAATAGTATTTATCGCTTATCAAATGATGTTTGCGGTAATTACACCAGCTCTTATTACAGGAGCGTTTACAGAGAGAATCAAGTTCAAAGCATACTTAATTTTCCAAGTAGCTTGGTTATTCTTAGTATATTTCCCTTTCACTCATATGATTTGGGGTGGAGGAATCTTAGCACAATGGGGCGTTGTTGACTTCGCAGGAGGTATTGTTGTTCATACTTCTGCAGGTATGGCTGCTTTGGCTTCAGTATTCTACGTAGGTAGAAGAAAGCACAAAGACACTCAACCACACAGTATTCCATTAATCGCATTAGGAACTGCACTGTTATGGTTTGGTTGGTATGGTTTCAATGCAGGTAGTGAGTTAAGAGTAGATGGGATAACAGCAATTGCTTTTATTAATACGGACATTGCAGCATCGTTCGCTGCGGTGGTATGGTTAATCTTGGAATGGATAAAAACAGGTAAGCCGAAATTTGTTGGTTTCCTAACTGGAGCAGTTGCAGGTTTAGCAACAATTACTCCAGCAGCTGGTTTCGTAGGAATGGGTGGAGCAGCAATAATAGGTATTGTTGCCGGAATCGTTTGTTTCTATGCAGTTGGTCTTAAGAATAAGCTTAAATGGGATGATGCACTTGATGTATGGGGCGTGCATGGTGTTGGTGGAATAACTGGTGTTATTATGCTTGCCATTCTAGCGAATCCATTAGTCAATGGTGTAGCTGGTCTAGTTCACGGTGGAGTTAAATTCTTCTTCGTTGAGGTTGGAGCTGTAATCGGTGCTGCAATATACGCGTTCATCATATCTTATTTAATGTTAAAACTTATCAACAAAATTACTGAAGTAAAAGTAGACGAACAAGATCAAGTATCTGGTGTAGACCAGGCTACTCATGAAGAGAACGCATACTTAATGTAATCAAAAAGAGGAATTTTGAATTCCTCTTTTCTTATTTCATTAATTTCTCATATCTAATATCTTTCCACCACTTGCCATATGCATATGTGAAATTATCAATTTCCCCAATCTTCTTGTAACCAAGTTTTTCATATAGCTTGATTGCTCTTTCATTGAACTCAAATACTCCTAGCTCAATTCTATTTAAACCTTCGTTAATACACTCTTTTTCAAGCATATTCATTACTTCTCTTCCAACGCCTTTACCTCTATAATCTTCTTCTCCAATAACAATTCCTATCCATCCTGTACCTTCAATCTTCTTGAACAAATGATCAGGATCAATCATGATATTACAATCCCCTATCAAAAAATCATCATCATATATTAAGTAATCCAAACAGTTATCATGACTTTCTCTAAACGTAATTTCTTTATAAACCTGTTCAAAAGAGTACGTTTCATCCTCTTCAGAAAAATGAGGAAATGAAGCATACTTAATAGTAGAATCATTTTTCCATTCATATTTTTTTTGAATTACTTCCTCTGATACTAAAAACTTCCTCAATCTAATCATAACTACCTCAAAATCACTTTATAAATATCCTCATATATCAACTGACCATTTACTCTTTTAGATTCAATTAAAGCTATTTCATTAACATGCATATTTGTAGGAATAATACTTCCTGAATTTATGTTTTGAGCCTCTCGAACTAACGTGATATGTGGTTTATAGTTTCTATTCTCTTTATCAAATCCAAACTTGACTAATTCAGCTTCAAGTTTACTATAAAAATCATGGAGCTCATCAGATTCTACTTTTAAGAAAAGAGTATATTTTCCTCTTGAATTGAAATAACCAATATCATTAATCAATATATCGAATGAATTAAAAGATATATTATATAAACAATCCTTTAAGTCCTCTAGCTCACTCATAGTAACACTACCGATAAATCTAAGAGTAATATGCAAATTATCATATGAAGTAAAATTGCCTTTCGTACTCAAGTTGCTTTGAGTAGTAGCAGCAATTTCTTTTACTTTACTTGATAATCTTATCCCAAAGAATACTCTCATTTCCTTGAAAACACCCTAAACGATGCTGGAATAACCTCAACTTTAGTTGGCAAATAACCACCGAACTCACCATCAACATCTACTTGCACTTCTTCATCAGTTTCAATGTTCACCGATGTTGTTTTATAGTATTCCACATTCGCGTGATCTACATGTTTACCACTCATAAGATTAAGCATAATTTGAATAACTTTGTTTAATGGTGATTTCTTAATTATTAACACATCTAACAAGCCGTCCTCAACTTCAGCTAAAGGAGATAGTTTCTTTATCCCACCAATTGATTCAACATTCGATACTAACACCATTAAGATATCATCCTCAATGCTAAATTCTCTACTTACTATTTTCATCTTTCTTGCCTTTATACCACTTTTCCCAAACTCTCTTATACCTTCAATATAATAGGCCAATCTTCCTAATGCAGTTTTTGACTGGGTAGTAGCGGTATGAGCAACGCTCGAGATAAAACCTGCACCCATTGCATTAACAAAGTAACTATATCCCGATTTCCCCATATCAATATCTCTTGTGTAACCCGTTTCAATCATATCAACAAATTCTTTTGTATTATCAGGCAAGTTTAAAACTTTGGAAAAATCGTTAACGGTACCCGTTGAAAATATCGCAACAGGAACTAGACGTTTACTTCTTCCAATTCCATTTGCAACCTCATTGACAGTACCGTCACCACCACAAGCTACAATAACATCATAATCGCTTTTGCATACTCTAATGGTCTCTTCCATAGCATCAAATTTTCTTTGAGTATAGTATCTACTTACTTCATATCCTCTATTAAGCATTTCCAATGTAATTAGATCAATACTCTTTGAAAAAATACCCCTCCCAGAAGAAGGATTAATAATCATACGTACTTTTTTCATATAATCACCTATGAATATTTTATCATATTAAGTAAAGAAAGGTTAAATGAGTTTAATGAACTAGCTTGCATAAAAAAAGTTTGCATTTTCATACAAACTTCTTTTTCTAAACTTGTTTTTCTTTTGCTTTACCTCTTGAGCTAGGCTTTCCTCTTTCAACATCTACTTCCTTATTACCTTCTTTAATTCGGTATTGATACATTACTTGACCTTCTTCATCAGTAGTTTCAGTAATTCTAACTTCACCTTCAACACCATTAACTTGGTACTGAAGTTTATAAACCATTCCCTCTTCTTCTTGTTCACGCTTGAATGCATACTCATTTTCGTTTTCTCTAACTACAATTTTATGTTCATTATCTTCATTACTTATTTTTAAGAATGCAGTAGTTTGAACACCATTAATGTTCTTAACCATGTTGAATTTAGTTTCAGCGCCTTCCTCTTCAACTTTATAAGTTACTTCAATTGAATCATCTCCATTTGTAGCTATTAGTACCATTTTGTGTTCAGTATCGCTTTCTTCCTCTTGTTCCTCTTCACCTTCTCCATCACCAAGTTGCAATTTGTCCTCAAGAGTGTTTACAGCCTCAATTGTATACTCTACTTCACCTATTAAAAGTATTCCTGTAATAGTACCCTCTTCATCAACATTATAGTAAATTACATACTCTTCCTCATCGATAGTAAATGTCAGCATAAACTCATAAAGTTCATTGTCTGATTCTTGTTCTACGGCACTACCAAATGAATCGGTTCCATTATTCATAAATGTTTTTAAACGGTGCATATAAACATTTACCTGATCAATTTCCTCTTCAATTTCGGTTTCATCATCTTCTTCAGTAGTAGTTAATTGTGCAAATTCCTCTGATGAAAGAGTGAAATCTCCACTCATATTCTCAGTAGGGTCTGAGTCTAAAAATCCCCCTGATAAATATGAAAGTGTTGCGAGTGTCTCTTTGCTTGATAATGTCTCGTTATCAGAATCATTTGTTTTACATCCCGCAAGTGCGAATACAATCGTAACAGCAACTATTAAACTTAGTATTTTTTTCATAATATTGCCTCCTTTTCTTTCATAATATAAACAACTATAAAGTCTGTTTTATTGGTATTTATGTAAATATTCACATTTTTCCTATAACCCATTATAGCAACTTATACGGTAACATTCTATTTAATACTCTGAGTAAATCAAATATTAATGAATACAAAAGGCGAAGCTATGCTTCACCTTCACTATGTCATTGGAGGATTATAGAATTTACTTCTTAGGGGGAATAAATTCCATTTCCATGACTAATAGCTAACCTTTTACCGCTCCTGCCATTATACCTTTTGTTATATGCTTGTTTAATATAATGTATATAATTAATGATGGCAGTGCTGCTAGCACCATAACTGCAAACTGTGCAGCGTAATTCGATGTATACATTCCAGCAAAGTTATATACAGAGAATGGCAAAGTTCTAAAACGATCACTCGTTAGGAATGTAGCAGCCATAATAAATTCATTCCAGACCGCTATATACGATGTAATAACTACCGTGATAATAGCAGGTTTCAATACCGGGAATATCACTTTAAATAAAATACCAAAAATTCCACATCCGTCAATTAGGGCTGCTTCCTCAAGTGATTCAGGAACCGTATACATAAACCCTGTCATAATGAACGTTGCTTGAGGTAGTCCAAATGCAACATACGGAAGTATTAATGCAAATGGACTATCCGTCATATTCAAGCTGGAGAAAGTAAGAAAGTTTGGTAATAATGTCGCATGTATGGGAATCATTATTCCTAAAAGTACAGTGTTTAAAAATATTTTGTTTAGTTTCCACTTCATCCTAGTGAAAGCGTAAGACATCATTATCGATAATACTACAATTAACACAACAGAAATAGTTGCGACTAATATACTATTAAATAGATACTGAGGTACTTTTCCATCAGTGAGTGCTAAGTAATAATTAATCCATTGTAATTTTTCAGGCCAAATTAATAGTTTGTCGGTATAAAATTCATTACTTCTCGCAAATGAGAAATCGATTAGCCACACTAATGGAAATATACTTCCTATTGAAACCACTGAGGCTAGTGCTATAAATATACCTCTAGTTAACTTCTTCCTTCTTCTAGGAGTATGGGTCTTCTTCATATTATCCCACCTCCTCTGTTTTTTTCTGTCTAAATATTCTTTGTAAAGCTATTGTTGCTAATAAACATACAATTACGAAAACTACTGAGATTGCGTTTGCGTAACCATACTTTTGGGCATTAAACGCCTGAATGTATAAATAGTTTGCTACAAATTGGGTTACTGATCCTGGACCCCCATTTGTCATCAAATATATTGGCTCCATTTGCTTCAATGATGAAACAAGTGCCAATGTTACATTAATTAATATTACAGGCTTAAGTAATGGTAAAGTAACATGCCAAAATGCCTTCCATGAGCTTGCGCCATCAATTTCTGCAGACTCATATAAATCCTTGGGAATTCCCTTTATTCCCGAGTAATATATCAAGAATGCATACCCGAATCCTTGCCACATAATGACAAAGATTACTGAGTATAGTGCTATCTTTGGGTTACTCAACCAATCTTGTTTTAAGGCTCCCAGATGTAGCACATCAAGAAAGTTATTTAAAAAACCATAATCAGAGTTATATATGTTTACCCACATCTGAGCAATAACTACAACAGATATAACACATGGTATAAAGAATACTGCTCTAAAGAAACTTTCTAGTTTCCCACCAATCTTATCGATGATAACTGCAAAAAATAGTGCAATTGGATGTTGAATAATGATTGTACACAATGCTAAATTAGCAGCATTCCTCAATGAAGTTCTAAATACTTCATCTTCAAATATAACTTCTCTAAAATTCTCAAGTCCCACAAAATTATAAGCACCAATCCCTTGCCAGTCTGTCATTCCGTAATAAATGCTCTTAAATATCGGAAACAAAACTGCCATGGAGAATACTAACAATCCTGGGAAAGCAAGTACGAAGATTACCATTTTATTTTTTCTCAGTTGATACATACCATCACCTCAAACTAATATTACAAGTATTAAGCAGGGATTTTACTCCCTGCTTAACTTAATCATTACTCTTGTAACGCTTCGTCTAGTTTAGCTAGGAACTCATCAATATTAATAATTCCTGCAGAGTATTCTTGCATTGCTGTTTCACAAACTGATTTCCAATCACCTGGGGCATAATCATTCCATGGTGTACCACTCATTGAAGCTGCTTCAGCTAAAATATCAGTAACACCAAGTTGTAATTGGTTCTCATCACCAGATAAGTAATCTGAATAATCTTGACCTGGAACTACAGTACTAGTTTCCCAACCAGTCTTAGCCCAATTATCTGGGTCCATCATGAAGTTAAGTAACTTGATAGCTTCTTCTTTTTGCTCAGAGTTTTCAGATACAGCGTATCCTCCACCATTCCATGCAAGTAAATCAGTTGTATTACCTTTACCTTCAGGAACTGTAGGGAATGCCATAACTTCTACGTTTTCTTTGAAACTTTCACTATTGTCGGCGTTGCTGGCCATACCAACTTCCCAAGCACCCATGTAGAACATAGCAGCTTTTTCTTGTAAGAATAAGTTGATTGCTGCACCGTAATCAGCAGATAAATATGAACTTTGGAATAAACCTGCATCTACTAACTCTTTATATAGAACTGCAGCTTGTCTAATATCTTCATCTGTTGAGAATGTAGTTTCTTGATCAATAGCATTGTAAATAGTATCTTGATCACCACTAACTTTTACTACTAAATCTTGGAAGAATAAATTTAAAATCCACTTATCTTTACCATTAATACTCATTGGAGCTACTTCAGTATCTTTGAATACTTCTACAGCACTTAATAATTCTTCATAAGTAGTTGGTACTTCAACATCATATTCTTCAAAAATCGCTTTATTATAATAAACTACTGTAACATCTTGGTTTCTTGGTAACCCATATAACTTACCTTCGTAACTAAAGTCAGAAGTTGATCCACCAAAGAATCCGTAATCATCATAATCACTTTGATCCAACTCAGCAGCATAACCATTTTCCATAACAGCTTGGAAGAATGCTGGTTGTCCCCATACCATAAAGATATCTGGTAAGTCATTTCCTGCTACATATGATTGAAACTTTTGCTTATATGGTTCATCTTGTAATGCTTCTACTTCGATAGTAACATTTTCATTCTCTTCCATATACTTATCAATCAGTGTTTGCTCAAGTAATCCTTGTCCTGATGTACGATCAGGTAAATTCGAGAAAAACTTAAGTGTAATTTCTTCAGTTGTACCTGAAGTGTCGTTATCATTATCTTCACCTTCAGTAGTACATCCTGCAATACCAAATGTTAAAACTAATGCAAGCACTAGTGTAAACAAACTCTTTGTTGCTTTAAACATTTTATTTCCTCCTATTTTGTTGCCGTATTGGCTTCATAAATCAAATATATCACTCAAAACTGCGTAAGTAAGTAGATAATATTTTGAAATAGTGGTCAATTTATGTTAATTGGCTATTTTTTTCCATTTTGTGTAAAATATAAAGAAAGCGATTACAAATTATTGATAATAGGGTGAATAATGAACAAGATACTCAATAAATTAAAGACTACTTATATGAATTTAGGTATTGGTAACAAGATGAACCTACTTAACTCGTTCATTATTCTTTTTGTTGCACTTGTAATCGGTACTTCTTCATTCTATTTATATGCACAAACAATAAACAATGAACTAGCTATTGTAAATCTAAGAGATATTAAGCAAGTTAGTACCGGTATGGATCATATTTTCCATGATGTTGAGGAATTATCTTCTTTTATTACATCTGACAACAACGTTCAGGAAATTATTAATGCTGATACGATTGATGAAGATTTAACCGACGAGGAATCATATATTAAGTATATGCTTAACAATCTACTTATATCAAAAGACTATATTAGTTTCATTAGTATCTATGCTGACAATGGTTTTGAGTATTATGTGGCAGCAGACGGAAGTAATAACATTCCTGATTTTGATGAAGTAAAGGATACAGAGTACTACATTGCTGCCAATGAAGCTAGAGGATCAGCGATATGGAAATATATTCACGATAATAATTCTGAGTACATTATTGATAACAAATTCGATAAAATTTCAATGTTTAGAACAGTCCTAAGACTCAATAACTATGAAACTAAAGCTTATATGATGATAGGTCTCAACACAGCAAACTTTCGAGAAATTTATAATGGAAATTTATCACTTGAGAATAGTAGTGTGTTAATCGTAGATGAAAACTCAGACCCACTTTTTGTCGACTCATATATTCCAGGTGAGATAGATGAACTATACACTTCGGTAAAAACTAGCATCTCGGAAAGCAATGATGACTCGAAAATTACCAAGTTCAATGGAAAGAAATACTTACTAACATTCTCTTCACTTGAAAATGTTGACTGGAAAATAGTAAATATCATTCCAATGGCTAGTTTTAATACAAATACTAATTATGTACCAATACTAATAATTATGGCAGTTGTCCTAGGGATTACCCTTGGAATTATATTTACAATGCTTACTTCTTCTTTAATCACAAGACCCGTGAAAAACCTACTTGAGTCTATGAGACGAGTAAAGGATGGTAATTTCACAGAATATGTAGGTTTTAAATATAATGATGAGATTGGTAGGCTTGGCTCTGAGTATGATCAAATGATTTCAAGGATAAATGATTTAATCAACAAGGTGTATGTTGCTGAGATTGAAGAGAAAAAAGCTGAACTGAAAGCTTTGCAAGCTCAGATTAACCCTCATTTCTTATATAACACTTTGGATACTATATACTGGAAAGCAGTGTCTGGTGATAATGAAAGCGTTCAAGAAAGTATCAACGCCTTGTCAAAACTATTCAGACTAGCTCTAAACTTTGGTAATGAGATGTCTTTAGTTTCACAGGAGAAGGAATTTATTGGATACTACATATTACTACAGGGAATTAGGTACAAAAATAAGTTTGAGTATGAAATCAAGTTCGATGAAGCTACTCTTAACTACAAAATACCAAAACTCATCTTACAGCCATTTGTTGAGAATGCAATCATTCATGGACTTGAGGTAGCAAATAGAAAAACATTCCTTAAGATAACTAGTATACTTGATGGTGAGTACATTCATTTTACAATAAGGGATAACGGACCTGGAATTCCTGAGGAAAAATTGAATCAGATTATGTCAAATTCTGATGCAAAATCGTATGGAATCAGAAATGTTCGTAATCGACTTGCCTTATATTATAATAATGATTTTGAGTTTGATGTAAATTCACAAATTGATAAAGGGACAGAAATATCTATTAGAATTCCGACAACAGCCTCTCTTGAGATAAGGAGATAAATATGTATAAGCTCGTAATAATAGATGATGAGTTTGAGCAAGTTAATGGAATGAGAAATTTCATCGAGTGGAATAAACACGATATTGAAGTTGTTGATGTTGCATATACTGGAAAAGATGGTCTTGATATATTAAAGAAACATGAACCTGATATCGCGATTATTGACATTCAAATGCCATATATGTCAGGTCTAGAAGTAATAGAAAATGCAAACTCACTTGGTCTTAAAACAAAAATGATCATCCTAAGTGGTCATGATGATTTTACTTTTGCACAAAAAGCAATTAAGTTAAATGCTAGTAATTATTTGCTTAAGCCTTGTTCTGCAGAGGATATCCTTCAAGAAGTATTAAAAACCAAAAACATAATTGAGAATGAAGTATCCAAAACAAATTTATTCCAGAAATATCAAAAATCATTTAATAACTACAGACTATATCTAAAAGAAGGACTAATTAAAAACCTTCTAGATAATAAACTTCGTAATCCAGATACTTTCATCGATGAGAAGGTAAAATATGAAATCAATCTAAATGAGTCAAAAACAATACTTGGGATAATTAGATTTGATGAAATTGAATCTATATATGGGAGTCATTCAAATGAATCCTTTGACTATACAGTAATTGGTATTCTCGATCAACTCCACAAGGGACTTACTAATTTAAACGAGTATGAAATAGTTTTCCATTATGATGATTTTGTAATCATTACATCTGATTCAATTTCAAGAAGCGAGTTCATATCGCTTATTACTAACCTTTATACAGATTTACAAAGTTCAATGGAATTCTCATTTTCTGTAGGTATAAGTGGTAGAGTATCTTCTCTTCTTGAATTGCATATTGCTTACAATCAGGCTCTATCCGCAATTGAGGATGCAGTCTTCATCGGAGAAAAAATTGGAATATACAAAAGTGATATGATTGAAAGTCATTATGAATACTTCTACTCTTTCAGCCTTGAAAGAGACCTATTCAGTTTAATTGAAAACATCAACAAAAACGATATTGAGAAAAGCGTCAATATGTTCTTAGAGGGTCATCAAACTGATAACCAGCAATTCATAAAGAAAATAACACTTAATCTAATTGCTAACTTGCATAAATTTTGCGCAAGCAAAAATCTAGACTCAGATGATATTACTAGTTTCTCAAGTCGGTGCTTTGATAAGATTCTAGAATCAACTAGTTTAGAGGAAATTCGCGATACTATTATCTCACTATTTGATTACATCATTACTGGAATAGGTGAATATGAAAACGTAAATGTACTAATTCAAAAAGCAATCAAACTAATTGCAGAAAGATACTCCCAAAATCTTAATCTAAAGACTATTGCTGAGGAGTTACAAATATCTCCAGCATACTTAAGCGTTTTATTCAAAAAAGAAACAGTGCAGAATTTCGTTGATTATCTGAATAACTTCCGCATTGAGAGGGCAAAGGAATTACTCAAAGATGTTACATTGAAGAACTATGAAATTGCCTACAAAGTCGGATTCCAAGATGAAAAATACTTCTTTAAGTTATTCAAGAAATACACAGGATTAACAGCTAGTCAGTATAGAGATTCTATTAGTATAGTAACTAAAAGGGCAAAGTCATAATGACTTGCCCTTTAAAAACTATCAAATATCTCTCCAATGTTTCATAATGGCAACGCTTTGGTTCATTTATTACCTAACTTTTCCTTACAAATAAATAGATAATCTCTCTCATTTTTTTGCAAATTGTTTACCATATTACAGAAAACATTTACTTCTACCAGTTTTCATCATTAATATATTTTGCTATATCTTCAAAATCTACATTTGTAAAATGATACCCCAAGAAGGAACTTCCATTACTCATCAAGTAATCGATATTATTCTTTAATCCCTCTCCAAACAAATCTATCATCTCCTCAAACACTAAGAATTCCTTTTGACTACACAATACTGTATCTATCCCATTATCATTTATAATAGAACATATATTTCTATCAAGGGTTATATAATTATCACTCATAAATACTGAATTATAGTACTCATAGTAATTATTCTCAAGATAATCCGTAGATATATAGTATCTACGCTCATCATTAATGCATTCATAATCCAACATCACTTCCATAGCATCATAAACAGTAACTCTCATAAATTCGTCGTTTTTTTGATAATAGTAATCAAACTCATCATCTAAATAAGCTGATCTTTTTGATTCGTCTCCCACTATCCAATAACTTATACCATCTTCAATTGAGAGTTTCGTTACAGATATAGGCGTTGTAAGATTAGCGTGCGTAATACTTGATATCCTATTATCATTAATTTTAACTTCGTAGAAATAATCAGTATTAACAGTAGAAACTCGTATATGATTCCTATAACCACTCAAGTGAGTTTTAAGTATGATTTTCCATGTAGCAGGTTCATCATCAATCTGTCCATCCACTTCAATAAGAAATCTGTCGTTACCCAATTCTGTAACGGTTGTAGAAAATTCGTTATTGTAATTTTGAATATCATAGTTCTCTACTAGCGATATTTCTTCTAACACATATAAATGATTGATAACATCATTCAAAACTCTATTATAGTTGTTTTGATGAATACCAACCTCCCAATCATCTATCTCAAGATAGTTATTATTAAATGACTCAATTAAACTTAATTCGTCAATGCTATCAGTTATTTCTTTGAGCATTTCAATTACATCAGCAGGTATGGAAAGTCCACTTTCCTTAATTTTAATCTCTTTAACATCCTTGTGAGATAGTCCTCCTGAATCAGACACGCTAAAGTAAACATTATATGTTCCAATTTGATTCCATTCAACATCACTATCGTCAATCTCAATTTCTGATGTTGAGATAGCTTCTAGATCATCAAGTACACTTACACCTGCTAAGAAGTCGGGTTTTTCATCTCCTATTAAGATTACATGATCCATTAGGCCACTTATATATGGCGGGTTATTAATATAATGGTCACTCACAGTTATCTCAATTGAATCCTGAAATCCACCATCTACTGATGTTACTGTTATTAAATAAGTTCCAGCTCTTTCAACATAGACAAATCCATACTCATTTATTCCTGCATTATCAGAGTCATCAATTGAATACACAATATCCTTATTAGTTGCATTCCTAGGAAAAACTGATACCCCTACTCTTATAGTTGGCATTATGAGCACATCGTAATTTATTTCTATTTCATATTCAGTTCTCATATCCTTTATTTCTATACCTGTGACGCTTATTTCATCAACATCCCAATTGGTATCAATAGGGTCAGCAACACCCTTGCCTACACAAGAAGTTAATAGCAAAAGTAATATAATCATTTTCTTCATAGGATTCCTCCTCTTTAATAATAACCCTTTGTAGCCATCAATAATCATAAATCGTTCGACAAATTTAACTGGACAACGGTCTTTCACTAAAAAACTACATGTAACAAAAAAACAGAGTCCGAAAATGGCTCTGTTATGCTTTATATGGCAGGGGCAACAAGATTTGAACACTTTTTAATGAACTTATACAAATCATGTATTAATTATTATCTTTAATCACTGAATATCTTTGCATACAAATATTCTATCTCATTATATATTATTGGGGTAGACACCTCATGGACTGTCTTAGTTAAATATAAATTAAAATTATTGAGTGCAGAACTAATAAAATGCCATAAGCACCCACAAAACATCATTCTATGATGTAAGCTCCCATTTCTCTGCTATATTTAATTTGTGCCTGAATAAACCTATCAGCAAGCACAAGATTAATTTCGAATATATAGCGACTTATAGTTCTAGGAGAAACTCCAAGGTAATGTGACAACTTCTTGGAGTTTAATCTAGTATTACTCATTATTAAGTAGAACATTACGATCATATTATCTCTTTTCATAGGCATTAGTATGAGTACTATATGGCGACACATGTACACAATTAATACTCGAAATAGTATTTTTATGTTTTTTCTAAGTTAAATCTGATTATAAATATTGAAGTAGGGGAGATTTGAACTCCTTCAATCAATATCACTAGTTATTTGAGAGTTATATACACTTCCTATACTCATTATACCTTTTAGAGCGATAGTTTCTTACTCCGTAAAAAAAATTAACCTTTTTCTGCAATTCGACAAAATTCGACAATATTAATCAATATACTATGATATGATGTCACATACGCAATATGACATCAGTAGTATCTATGTGATATGGAAAGGAAGAAAAATAGTACTGATAATTACACTACTCACAAATACTAAGGGGGAAATATGATGAAAAAAATCATTATTGTGGTACTGTGCTTTATGACACTAAGTTTGCTTCATGCAAATGCCACAGAGGTTCCAACAAATGATAATCCAAAGAATCACACTACAAATAAGGAAAAAAAGAATGCTGAGGACAAAGGAGATGTCATCCTTGATAAATTTGATCAGAATTCACCGATATATTTCTATTCAGTTTATCATGTAGATGTAACTGGTTCATGGACAGGTTACATATGGCAGGGGTGGCTTGTCTCTGGTCAAGGAGGAGGAATTATTGAATTGTCTGAATCTTACTCCGTATCGAATGGTTACTCAAATAGTTTTGGAGCATCAACCCAATTAATTACAGCTGAAGTGGGATATTCGGTTACATATACTAGAACTAGAACTGCTTCGTATTCACGCGCTGTAACGGAGGGTAAATGGGGACATATAGGATTGGATTATAGATACGATAATTGTGATTACTATGATGTGATTGAGGAAGTTTATACATCTGCTGATAATACTCTTGTAGATACATTTCTTGTAGGCAGTGGATCATCATGGGAGTGGTCAAGATACGCGTACTATTATGAGGAAACAACATTAGTTACGGCCCCACCATCGCCGCACAGTTAAGTTATGAATAATCTAAAAGCATATTTATCAATTATTCTACTATTAACAATATCAACCATCATTGGAGGATGTGAAATCAACAATGAGCCGGATGAGCCCAATGAGACATTGCCCATTCATTTTATGGAATGGAACAGCTACTATGGTTTTAGTACTGATGATACAGAGGGATTTATTCAACTACCGTACTTAGAAGTATCAGAGAATCCTGAGTTTATTAAAAACATTCGTAATGTGGAACTTATTTCTATGGATAATTCTATCAGGGCCAGCACAATACATACTATACTTGGAACAAACGAGGAGGAAGATGATTACATTATTAGTACTCTTCAGTTAACATTCAACTTCCAAGAATATATCAGAAGGGAGTTCACTGAAATCAGGATTGAAACTTCTGAGGGGTTTTACACTTGGGATATAGGTAGCATAGTTATTGATTTTATCGAATCGACTGATACGGAGCATATTGAAATGGGCGCACGAGAAATACAATCAAATCTCTTCAGCGATTACCAAATTATATTGAAGAATGTATCAGAGTATGAAATATCAATTTATGGTATTGAATATGAATTGCCTAAGCTAAATGATTCCTATTACATGATTGCTTCAGACAAATTTATAAACAACGTCGATGCATATCCAAAACGGGAGAGGCTTACACTTGATCCAGGACAGGAGATTTACATAAGATTTGTGTTCGACACAGATGAAAATGCAGACAATCTATTTATATGTTTAAAACCATATGTTATATATGAAATTAATGAGCAGAGGGTGCTAGAAGAGTTGGATTATATGATTTTCTCACCAATAGTAACCGATAGTATCGCAGAAAAGACTAAAACAAATATCCCACAATATGTCGAGATATCGTTGAATAAGTAATTGATCTACACATAATCTTGATGTGTGGATCTTTTTTACTATTAAAACCATCAATCCTGATGTTACTATAAATAGTGAGTTTTAACTGCTCTTTAGTTCTTTTACAAATAATTCGACAAATAAAAAAAGACAGTCTTCACTGTCTTATCTTATAATGGCGGAGTAGGGGAGATTTGAACTCCTCCAATCAATATCACTAGTTATTTGAGAGTTATAGCACTTCCTATACTCATTATACTTTTTAGAGCTACAGTTTCTTACTTTGTAAAAAAAATAACTTTTTCTTTAATTCGACAGTATTAGTCGATATGCTATGATATGATGCCACATAAGCAATATGACATCAGTAGTATCTATATGATATGGAAAGGAAGGAAAATAGTCCTGAAAATTACACTACTCAAAAATACTAAGGAGATATATGGTGAAAAAAATTATTTTAAGCATTTTTATGATTGCAATTTTTGCTGTTACAAATTCAGTTGATGCAACTAGTGATGTTGCCGGTAGGAATTATACGGATGATGATATCATTACTTCAACTTTCGACTTAACCAATGATGAAATTGAAATCACAATTCTTACTGATATCGAAGCAGCCACAATACTTGCTCAATCATCAGGTAAGTCAGTCAGTTACGAACTTAAGATGATGCAAAAAAGAAGAGATAAGAGCGAAAAGGGTAGTAAACTTGATCCGTACGGTGTGCTTATTCCAGGACAAGTTGATAAAAATGTAATGTTAAGCAAAACCTATAAAGTTAATATAGCTGCAAATGGAAGTGAATATGGTTATTTCAAACATTTCGTTATGGTAGACATCCTTGATTTAGGATCATCAACAAGTGAAATTGTTACCATACATGGTGTTGGGTGCTATGCATTAACAGGAGGATATTCATGGCAAACAGGATTGGACTATGTTTACTCTAGTGGAGATGATTGGGTGAAAGGGATTTCTGTTGGAACTTCTGAACTGACCCTTTATTACGCAATAACTGTTGGCTTATCTGCAGGAGTTGTTCAAGTGGGGGGATCATCTGGAGGTCACTATATTTATAGAATCGAAAAAACATTTGATACTACCTTTAGAGCATAGGATATGGATTTCATAAAGAAAAGCGGAAAACTGAATACCATACTTTTGATATACTGCATACTTCTTGCCGGATGGATTGCATACTTTACTATTGATAATATAAATGAAATCCTACTTTTAATTGAGCAAAGTAAGCACCCATATAGCAATATAGATATGAAATATGAAATATCAATCAGATTGGCTGCATTATCAAAGATACTTATACCAAATATATTCGCTATTGTGATTATTAAAAACCAAATCAATATAATGCAAATGCTAAAACGATATACAGAAAATCCAAAATCATAGTGATTGTATTTTTGAGTGACACATAATGATGCAATTGAAATAAGTTTTACATAATGAAGCACTATCCATTTGGATAGTGCTTTTAAATCACTTTGTTTATGGAGCCATAAATACAAAAAATCATTTTTTTCATTATCTACAACACCAATGCTGTTGAATATGGAGCGTTATGATTTCATAGTCCGATATTTGATTTCTTAATATAAATCCATAGGCAATCCGCTCCCTAAACTTAGCCCGTAGATGTCAAGGGTAGACCAAAAGAAATTATATTTATGACTATACTATTTTGTTTCTTTGTCTAGAAAATAATCACCAATTTTATCTTGAAAAAGCTTACAGTTATTCTGGATTCTTCTCAACACTTCACCATTATAATGAGGTTCCAATGACTCAGCAATTCCTAATACTACAATATGGTTCTCAATCAATATCTTTAGTTAGGATTTTATTTTCATCGAATCATGCAAATCTTTTATTCTCTCAGATATGGCAGAACTCTTTGCTTGATAAAACCTTGTTACGGAGAGGTTGATAAAATATTCACTAGATGTGTTATGTTTACCGACATTGATAATCATATGCTTTTCTAACTGTATCAAGCATTCGGTAATAACCTTCAACTTATTATCAATGAAATTCTCATCATAGTAAAAGTTTGTCCATACTAAGTCTAAGTTTAAGTCACTAAACCCAAGCATTGTGATTATATGCATCATTTCTCTGACCAATTTCAACTCGTTGTTTGTTACTCTTGTGTTGTAAACAACCCTTTTAGTAAATGGTTTTTGCACATAATTCTTACAATAATATTCTCTAATTTTAACGATTAATAAATCTAAGCAGTTATGTAGTTCACTATCAGAATAATGTTCAAACTGACTTAAGATTTCTTCTAAGATCAGTTCTCTTCGTGCCAAATTATGCGGATGATAGACATAGCTTAATTTGTCTTTCTTAACTGACTCTAACCCAACTTCTATTTCCTTGAGTCTTAAATATATAGTTTCTAACATTACTTCATCTCTTAATTAAGCATCAGGTAGCAACTTTCTTTATACTTTTGTCACTACCTATGGATATTTATTATTCCATTGACTTTTAAACAGATCAACTTCTTATACTTATAACGCTAGTAAACAAATACACATATAAATCACTGAATATCTTCCACATTTCCTTCATAAACTCAATGGATTTTGTTTTTCAACTGTAATTAATGAAACATTCTTTTTTCAAATTACTTCTCATCTAACTAATTATATCATGCTCAAAAAAAGAACAACCGAGGTTATTCTTTTGAGGCATTATAATAATGTTTACTTTCAGCATCAAGTAATGAGTATTCAATTAATCTCTTATCAATCGTTTTAAAATAATCATCTAATTTCTCAATAACTAATTTATCTAGCTCTGTCTCAAATTTTTTAGATTGATATAATACATTACCCTTCTCTAATGTAAAACTAATAAATCTCCTGTAATCATCTTTATTTATACAATTAAGTAAAGTATCAAAAACAACTTTTACTTTATCTCTACTTTCTTGAGACAAACTAGCCATTGCTTTTTTCATTATAATAGATGAATCGAAAATAGAGTTAATAATAATAAAATAGGTGTTATTTTGCTTATCAACTATTCTATATTCGTTCATGAAATCACCTCACTTATAATAAATAATATTCCTCTATTAACTTCACAGCATTCTCAATAACACTGTTACAATCGCTATGCGTTGCAATAACAAAAGTATCTTCTAGATCAACATCTCCAATATGACATATAGAGTTTCTAATTTTCGAATACACATTATAGCATTTTTCCATTACTTCCGCAACTTCTACATCTATTCTAGATTTGTGTGCAGCCTGTAATATCCAAAGATTAGATGCGTCTCTTTCATAAAAAGCTATCCCTTTAGTTGCGGGTTCAAAACCTAAATGGTCTCTTGTTGCAACCTTAAGTACTCCTTCAATCGCCCTCATTGAAGGAACAGCGAAGTGACTATAATCTAGAAATCCACTATCTAATAAAGGATAATGATACATTGTTTGAATCAACATTTTGTATACGTCATTCTTTATATTTTTACCATTTAAGGATGGAGAAATTGAATACAACTTTTGTGATAGTTCATCCTTTTCAATTTGCTTATTTAGATTAGCGTTCAGAGTTTTAACTACTATGTCAACTTTTTCATATTCTGTTAAATAACTTATCAACATATAAAATAATTTATCTGATTGGTTCTTTTGAATAAATAGTCCGTTTCCATTTTCAAAATGATATTTTTTCATGGTAATACTATCATCATTCAGTGTACATCTAATAACATCGTGATTACTCTTAGGAGATTTAGTATACTTAAACTCCTCAAAATCATTTTTTATTCTCTTTAATGTTCCATACAAGTTAATATCTGTTACTTTATAACTTCTGTATCCCCATTCATCTTCTTCAGCGGGTTTTAATGATTTCAATTCATTTGAAGCTAGTTTATCCGCCAACTCATTATGATAATTACCAGTATGTGCCTTTACATGTACAAAGTCAACTTTAATGTTGTTTGTTTGCTTATCAAAAAAATTCTTGTACATCACAGCAACTTCTGATTTAGCTTTCCAATCACCAACAGCCCACTTTGCCATGCCTTCATAATCATGGAAAATAGTAACCTTACTTTTATGATTCCTTACACCATACTCTATGGCTTCCATTACACCATATATCTCTCCGGTAACATTACGACTTCCATACTTATCTTGTAACGCACCACTTCTTGTCTTCGGTTCAACCCTATAATTTTCTACTAGTACAACTCCATAAGAAGTATATCCTAAATCATTATCATATGATCCATCAGTATATGCATGTATTTCTCCATCAAACACTTCAGGAACAGATAATTGTACTTTAACTTTGGATTTTGCTTCTGTATCCTCTCCTTGAAGATATTTCTTTGCGTCATCTTCATTCTTAAACGATTTATACTTTGCTCCTGGAAATCCTGTAACATACTCCTTACATTCATCCCAACTCGTAAAAATCCCTGTTTGTCTACCTGCTCTTATTGCGTAAAATTTACCCATTACAGCCTCCCTCTCACTATAGCTTCTGTGCTACTTTTTTTCTTCTTTTTATCAAACGATGGAATTTCTATAAACTCTACTTCATCGTCAATTTTCTTATTTCCTAAAAACTGTTTTCTAAAATAAATTGATTCCTTAGTTTCTTTGTTACTTATAAAGCCACCATTTTTATATATCTTAATAATTCTTCCTTCTTGCAAATTTTCTTGACTAAAATCTATTAAGTCTTTCAAAACAACTCTATCAAATTCCTTATAGTCAATAATATTAACTTGATTATTACTTTCTTTTACTGCTGTTGCAAATATTTTTTCATCTAATTTTGTTGAATATTCATAAAACCTATAAATGTACACTCTCAAATAATTTTTCTTCAAGCTTATTCTATTAATAATCATTCTAATTATAGTCAAAATCGAATCATCAAAATTTACACAATCTTTATATTTAACAGGTAATGATATCACGTAATCATCATCTGCAACCTCCAACAATTCATTTTTCACTATTACAGCATTACAATAGTCTCGTGTTCTATAAAGAGCATATGCATAGTAATACTTTAAAAAATATGGTACCTTCTTACTAAAAAAAATTAATTGTTTTGCTTCTTCATATTCATTAATAATGTTTGGAAACATGCGCAATTCTTTGTAACATTTAAAACGAGTTAAGTGGTATAAATCAAAGTCACTATAGTCATTATCGTTGTATTGTTCTCTATTCAATATAGATACATCATAAAAGTTTAAGAACTTTAATATTCTTTTATAGTCAACACTACTTTTATCCTTCAAATACTTAATTGCATACTTAATAAACTTTATATCGTATTTACCATTATTAGACTTGTTATAATCAAGTAGAATCTCAATTCTTGATATTTCTTGATCACTCAAAGATATTCTACTATTACAAACTCTCTCATACATCATACGTCTATACTTATTCTTTATATCAAATGTACAATTCTCATCACTAACTAAACTCGACATTACATCAAGTGCTTTGTCTTCTTCTCCCAACTCATCCAAGCAACTAATATATCGAAGCTCTATATCAAAATCTATTCCATTAAGTTCACTTCTTTTCTTCTCTAGATCTATTAACACTTCTTTACTCAGTTCTTTTTTATTCATAATCATCAATATTATCAACTCCAACAGTCATTATATTAATAATTATATCATACTCCCCCTACTTATATAATTGCCTTTACTGCTTGATTATACTTCTTTGAAATTAATTTTCTTTACTTTATAACTATATAAGGGCTTGATAATAATCTTTATTAACTATCCATAAAATCTTATCCAACTTAACTACACTTCCACTTCCAACTTTATCTCTATTCCTTTTATTAAATATCGCAACGCCCTTATAACATTCATTGTTCAAGATCCTTGATACTGTCTCACCATTCCATTTTTTATTACAAAACCTTTTTGGATCAATATATTCGCCAGGTGTTATAACTCCATTTTCATTAAGTTTTTTCGCAATATCAGTCATGCGCCATCCTTCTTCTTTCAGTTTATATATTTCCTAACTACTTTAGCTGCTTCTTCATCTATTAATATCTCAGTCCTTTTACTTAATTATATTTTTCACTAGTCAGCCTGATTGGCTAGTGGATAAATTAATTAAAATTTCTTCATATATATTCATTATAATTTTCACTGACCCGTTATACGGGCTAGTGAGTAAACTAACTTAAAATTTTCATATATACTTATTATAATCTTTACTGGTCGGTCTGACCGCCTAGTGATTATTTTTCTTAACTTTTTTTACTTTATTATACTTTTCAGTCGGTCATGTAGTGACCTAGTGAGAAAAAAAGCATAAAAAAACAAGTAATTGAGAACTTGCTATCATTATACAAAATGAAAGCCCTATTTTTTTGTGGGCTCTCATTAATTTATATTAAGCTTCTTTTTTATGCTTTTCTTTATAGTTGATTTTATATTCAAACTCTACATCCATACTTAAAGGATTATTTTTGTTAATTATCTTACAAGCATTTTCTTCCACCAACTTGTCTATCTTTTCTTTTGTTGCACCTTCATCAACAGTTACTTCAAAACTATATCTCGATACATCATTTACATTTATTTTTTCAAGATTACTACTATAGCAATCATCCTGATTAATTTCCGTTAAAGTCATTTGGTTTTTAAATAAGTAGTGTTTATAATGATGTATGTCAAATTCTTCTTGAAGATTTATTATGTAAAACCCTTCTGGTGCATTAATTACTGAATAAGCTGTTCCGTCATTTACCAACGTTGCATAGTCAATCAGTGATTCCTCTAAATAGACATCACCGTGTGACAGTAGTTTTACATCTGAAGTGACTATCATTTCATTAAATTTCTCATTTGATAAGATATAATCACATTTAGGTAATGATTGAACGGACTTAACAAAACCATTGTCATAAAACATTACATCATGTCTCACATTAATATCATTAAACTTATTTGAATACTCTAAAAATTTAGAATTGAAGAAATTGTAAATGTGTTCAATAATTTCTTTGTCTACTACATGTTTATCTAGTGAAATCATATATATCAAATCATTTGAAACTATCATGTTAGGTAATTTCATATCCGTTTTAATAAACCACTTATTATCTTCATCTAAACTAGAATACTCATTCTCTCTAATATCCTTATCTAACATTATGTAATATCTCTTCGATGTATCAGTCAAATAACCATAAACATACTCGATAGATGAGCATGAAACTATGAAAAACTCTGAGTTAGACTTAAGTTGAGACTTGTTAAACCTAAAATCATAACCATCTTTTTTTATCAATATATTACTTAGTGTTTTATTACGCTGATCTATTCTAAACATTAATATCACCTACCATTTCTTTAACAGGTTTTGGTATATCTTTAATACTATTCAGTTCAGTTATAGAAAGATCCTTCATCTTTACCACATTATCATTAACCGTCTCAAAGTGATCCAGTTCACCATCTAGTTTAAAGAACTTGCTATTATCTTCATCAATTAGCACAGCATATCTCCCATGCACCTTTTTAAGTTTAGAATGAACAAACTCAACTCCAGGATATTTTTTGTGTTGATTTGTTACTATTTTCAAGTCAAATTCATATATCTCAGATAAAGTAATTAAAGTACTAAAAACATGTTTTTTTCTCTTGTCCCCTTCATTTAATTCCTCAGTAGGTTTGTTCAACCCAAATTTTGTAGCATATTTAGAGAATAAAATTAGCTCTTTTGTTCTATCTGTTATTCTGAATGCATCTTTTATAATATTTGATATATCATCTCTTTTTCCCAACAAATTATGAGTAGTACCTATGAACTTAGAGTTCTCTCTAATAAGATCTTTAGAGAACATATAATTTTTGAAAGCTAACTTATCCAACTCAACCGCTTCAGAGAATTTAATATATAGATCATTAGTATCCATTTCATTAGCAATACTATTAAATTCCTGCAGATTCACTAACTCATTAATTATATTTTTTACATCTTTTTGAGAATATATTGACTCTCTATTCATTTGCACTAGCAATCTAACTACTATATCATTAGCCATAGCAGCATTATCAATTTTAATTCTTTCATAGTTGATTTCTAAGTTAGCTGTATCAAATTCAAAATACTTACCATCATTAAAAATACCCTCAAAATACTTAATAACATCATTAGTCACTGTTTTTAAATATAATTCATTCCTCTTCATCTCTAAGAAGTCTGGCAATGATTCTGAAACTTCTTTTTCAAACTTCAAGTTTACAGTTCTTAAAAGACTGTTCCTATCAGATTTAATAGTATTGTCTTCTATAGAACAAACTAACTCATCTTCACTTAGTTCAACTTCATAGTTAACGGTTCCTTTATCTACATAGAACCCTAAATCACTTACATCTTCTATCTTAAAGTCTAATTTTCCATCATTATTGAACTTTTGATAATTTGTTAACAAATCTCTATATCCAGATGCATCTTCGCCAAGATATTTTTGATCGCTAGTTTTAAGTACACTTTCATAATTTAAAAGGTACATATCATTGTTTATCTCTGCAATCTCAATATTTAACAAGTTCTTATCACTAATATAATAATGACCTGTATCTAAAAACTCATCATCATTTAATATGTTCATTTCACTAGCTCTTTTGATAATTCCATTTTTAATAGTATTGTTAATTATTTTATTGCTTTTTGCCTCTCTTACTAGTTTAGCAAACTCTAAATTTTCAGTTATATATTTATAGTTGCATAACAATGTAATTGAATATTTATTAGCAACTTGATTCAACAGTCTAATCATTTTAATTCTCCCTCCTCATACACCTTGGATGTTGTTACTATGCTCTTTAAAAAATTATGTGACATATTTTCAAAGTGTTCTCTATCTCCGACAACAACTCTATAATATTTAGCTCTTGTTAAAGCAACATTAATTCTGTTAGGTACATTCATAAACCCTAACCCTCTATTTCTTGTTAGGGAATTAATTGTTATATCTGCTTCCTTACCCTGATATTTATCTACGGTGTACAATTCAACCTTTACATTATTTATATTAACTACTCCACCAATCATTTGCATGTTGAACTGACTTAGGTAATTGTTTAAATGTTGTTTAATTAATTTCTGTTGTGCCTTGTAAAAAGTTAAAACAGCTACCGTTATATTTTGATTAAGTGTTTCTGATTTTTTTATAATCTCAGATAATACTCTAATTATCTCTTTAGCCTCAGTTGGATTATCTTTTCGTCTAGGTTTCTTATCAACAACATTTACAAAAATACTGTTATCGGAAAATATATTAACTGTATTACTTCTATACTTAACTGCGTCAGATGACTTGAATTTATTGTCTTCATAAATACTTACCTCTGCATATTTTGATATGTCAGGATGCATTCTATGTTGATATATTAATTGTTCAAACCTAGAGCTCAATTCCTCTTTGCTAAACCCTTTTGTTAGCGTACTAGGAAACTTACTCTCTACAGTACTGACACCTTTTTGAAGTTTAACTAGGATAGATGGAATAGATATATCTGCGAGTTTTTCAATATCCTGCTTTAACCCTTTTGCAAAATCATCTAAAATCAAATAATCTAGTTCAATCTTCAGCTTAGGATCCATCTTTTGTAGTTCATGATATCTAGCATATCGCCATGCTACTTCTTTCGCCCAGTTACTGTCAATAACATTTTCTGAGGTATCCCTATCTCTTTCATATCTATCAACAAACTCTGTGATAGAGTTATCTAATCTCTTGTTGTATGATGATGGTAAGTCATCAAGTGTATAAATCTTATAATAATTAGGGATAATTTCCTTTTGACTTAAATATAAATCCCTGTTAATCAAAATATCTTTTCCTTCAAAGATGTTAAGCAATTCTTCCTCACTATTAACTACAGATATGTGTTCGTTACCCACTCTCTTAAGTCTTTCAATATTTTCAACATCATCAATTACGTATACATTTTTGTGTTTATGATGTCTATATTTATTTACCATAAAATTATAATAAAAGACTTTTTCCAAATTTATATTCATCTGCTTTTGAGACTTTAGAATAACTTCTAACATAAAAGTATCAGTATATGGAGATAATTGGTTAACATCACCAATCAACACATGTCTCTCGCACATTAATGCAGGTACAATATACTCTTGTAATGTTGTTTTACTTGCTTCATCAATAATTAAATAATCAAATCTATGTTTTTCTTGACCCTCTTTATCTCTAATATATTTATTGATTCCCATTGCAGTACCACATACTAAATTTGCAGATCGAAGATATTCTTCAGCTAACTCAAGGTCGCTCTCTGCAATGTGTTCATACGAATAATCTTTGACAGTTTCATAATCAGAAATTGCACTTTCACGACCCAAACGAATTGGATAAATATTATTATCAGTTAACTTATCACCGAACTCTTCCACTATTCTTTCGAGTACATTATCAATTGCAATATGTGTAGATGCACTTAACAGAATTCTCGCAGCTGGATTATATTTAACAATTTGATAAATCAACTCTAGGATACAAGTTGTTTTACCAGTACCAGGAGGTCCTGATAACAACATAAAATCTTTTGTTGCCATTGCTTTTGATACAAATTTTCTTTGCTCCTTAGTCCCATCCCTATCAATATCCGTCAGAAACCTATAACTCGAAACTCTCTTAGGTGTTTCGTTAGTGAACCTACTTTTGCCGTAAGCAATCTTGATTAATCCCTTGTTCTGTTTAGAAGGATTACTCATTAATCTATAAAAACTTTTTTGTTGTCTATCGATATTATTAGTTGATAATTCAAAACTCAACTTAACAGGTTCTTGTGTAAAATCATCTTTCCCCTTTAATGCTATTATCAATTCATTCCTATTTCGGTATCTTTTAACAACACTAATATCATCTCTTGAATCATCTGAAAATATTGCATACATCTTACCTTCTAATTCTTCAAAGAAATAATCGATATCTGCAAATACATTATCCTCTCTGTCATTACCAGAAACCTTTACCCTAATTGTGCTCTTATTTAGAATAAACGTATCAAAGTAGTCATTATCAACTTCTGTTTCAGCTAAAAATGTATCGTTACTATAGATTACTTCAGATTTGAAGCCTAATTCATCTAGCACATAATTCACATCGTTAATCTCAACATTCATTTCAGTATAATTTTTAGAGTTATCTAGTAAGTAATAAACATCCTTATCAGAATTATAAATCCCTAAGTACTCGTCAGGGTTTAACTTCTTACTAACTGATCTTTCAGAAAAACAAACTACATCATCTACTAGGCTACCAGCGGCATAAGGATAGATTTTTGCTACATCTAATTTTTCACTTGAAGTAAAAGAAAATTCATCGTCTATAAGAATTTCTTCACCATCATACTGTACTTTCTTTGAGGTGTTTAATTTTTCTAGTTTAGTCTGAAAATATTTATACGCTTGCACTTTAACTTTAGTAAATTTAGGTTTCAGTATATAATCACCCTTAAGAACTTCGACATCAACAACCACTTCTTTACTTTTGCCCTTCATGCTATTAACAATTTTCTTTAAATGCTCACCTAATATCCAGTACTGAGAGTTTGTTGCCCCCATAACTCCATTAAGCTGCCAATCTTCAAACTCATCTCCCAACGCGTCTTTATAAACGATTCTGCGCAGTTTCTTTTTGTCAACTTCCATAAACTACCTCCTGTATAGATTGCTTATATACGCTTGAGTTTTGCAATGTCATATATGAATACATTAACTCAAAATCATCGTATACATCGTCCATGCAATACTCTCTTATTTCACTAACTAACATATTAAGTAACTTCTTTGAACCATCATATTTTTCAACGTAAATAGTTATTAATTGATCACATATATAACTAGATGATGTTGTATCCTTTTGATATTTTCTGAAATAATAGAATAAATCATTTCTAAAATTCTTAATCTCTTCAAGAATTGTTCTTGAAGCTGATTTATTAGTTCCGGTCTTAATAATGCCATTTCTCTTAATTAACTGAACATCAGTTAAATTATTAAGAAGTTTTTGTAGATATTCATAATCTTTTCTACTAAAATCTCCACTCGATGATAAATAATATAAACAATCTTGTAAAAAGTTTCTTTCAGTATCTACTCCACTAACGACTATATTTCTTATTCTATACTTCCTTAATGTTAAGAAAAAGTTACTATAGAAATCATTAAATACTTTGGAAGAGTTATCATTCAACTCTTTATTAAGATTCACACCAATCGGAATATGATCAAATACTTGGTCAGAAATTTCAAAACTATTATTAACAACCAGTCCAGTATATAATAAATGAACTTGATTATTTGATAGATGCCTATACTTGTTAAGTCTTTTCCCTTCAATACTGATAGATTCAACATCTAAAAACAATGTATTACCATTAAACTTATTTTTAGAAAACCTACTAAAACATCTTTTATTAAATAGAAGGTTAACTTCTTGATTATCATATCTAGCATAGTAGTTTGATATATCAATATTATTTTCATTAAGTATCCTCTTAAAATTAGAGGCTGGATGTCTAGAAAATCGTTCTACAACTTCGTTTACATTTATTTTTTTATAGTGTTTCCTACCATGAAATAGTACACCATCATTATTAAACATTATGTAAGATTTCTCAATACTATCGTTATACTCAACTACCATACTACTATGGTGATTTCTATTACAATACAAGTCAAATAATTCTCTTGACACACTTATTCCATCATCATTAGTTGATACTTGGATAACTTTCCATTTTGTAGGATTAATTTTATTTATTTCACTCACTATAGTTTGATTATTATTCAAACTACTTATCACTGTATTTATCTTTAACTTAGTACGGTATTTTTTACATAATTTAGATAGTTCTACCATTCCGTCAACAGTAACTAATTTAGAGTTAGTAGCCCTCCCTATTGCTTCATTAGTATCATTATTAAAGCTATCTATACTAACCCCAATCATCTTTACGTTCCTAATAATGTAATCAACTCTTTCATCACCTAATTTATTGGTTAGAATATAACCATTAGTAATCAGTGATAACTGAATGTTGTTTTTCACACCTATAGATACCAACTTTCTCAGCAAATCTAGATATAGAAATATTTCTCCACCAGCTAAGTTAATTGTAGTAGTCAACTTGATTAATGATTCAAATGTTTCTACTACCCTTTTTTCACAAAAACTCTCATTCATCTTTCCAAAGCAAAACGAACAATTCATGTCACATTGATTCAGGTAATGATAATTAATTTTTAACTCATTCATCTTTTTCCTCCCATTGATTACCTTGTTCGATTAATCATTTTGTGTTAGAATGAACTTGGTAATGTAATCTTGGGAGAAATCCCTCTTATATTGCCGTGGACATACTATTCAGTGTGTCCTTTTTATGTAAAAAAGACACATTATCCAATGTGCCTTTAGTTATTCTTAAAATAACGAACAAAAAAGACACTAGAAGATAATTCTTCCTAATATGTCTTATATCGCCAACTAAATAATATCATCAGAATTCTTTTTTGTCAATTTTAAGTCTAGATTGATTAAAATTGATCCTGTTTCTATTTCTTATTCTATATACTGCGCTAAAATAATTCACAACAGCATGTTTACTATGTTTTTGTACATTCTATCCATTCTATAACTCCACAATTTCGGTTTTAACATATTGTTCAACATCTGCTAAAGGTAGGGTTTTCAGTTGTCCCTCTAGTCTTCTTGCAGATGGTAAAAATGTCGCTAACGTAAATCCACCAGATACAATTCCTCCAACAATCGGAACTACTTTAGCAATTGATTTAGAAAACACTTCTTTAGTCATCTTGTATCCCAATGTGGTAGATACTTTTTTCACAATTGGATAAACTGTCCCTTTCGTTAGTGCTTTTTTCATAAGTTCTTTTTCTACTTTTGATGCGATACTAGCAGCTAAGTTACTTATTGCCTTAGAGGCTCCCTGAACACCAAACATAACTCCAATGAATAATGTTAAAACATTCTGTACTTCATCTTCTAATTCAGTTTCAGCATCTACTATTTCTTGCCAACCATATAGGTAAATTAATTTTTGAAGTATTCTCATGATATGTCCATAGTATTGTACAATGTCTGCTGGAACTGTGCCTGCCATTACCAGGCCACCCGGCATTCCAGCCAATGTGGATAACCCAGTAACATTTCTAGTTTCAAGATCAATACAACTCTTTGCTATTGGCTCAATGTCTTCAATAGTCAATCCAGCTTCAGCAGGTGTAGTTGCTATTGCATTATCCGCAACTTCTTTACCAAATCTTTTCTCAAGTTCTTTACTTAAAAAATTATTCCTTGAAATTTTTACACCTGGTAATTTCATTGCTCTTTTCATCGTCATATAAAACTTAGCTGATAAATCTAAATCATTCGTCTTTCTCATTTTATCCTCCACTTATTGAAACCAGTTACGCTATCAATACAATGATATCATTATTACTCTAATTATAAATGTTCTTTTTATAATGACTATTATCCACATAAATGATGACTCTTGCTCCTAGTAAAGCTTTTAGTTTTTCTGCTACACCAACCGCTCCTTTCTTGTAAACTGTCACACATATAAGTTCCTCACCATCATAAACTGCCCAATACACATCTCTATACTTCTTAATTGTTAATTGCATACTTACCTCCAAGCTCTACAAAATAAAATAGGACAAATATTAGTAAACTCCTAATACTTGGTCCTATTATATACTCTACGCCATTAACCAGAGGATCATTAATCAAACTAGTATAATTATCTAAATAGATTACTCAAATCGTTTTCAGAATCGTTTGACAAATAGAAAACACGCATGCCTTGCGTGTTAATTTCAATGGTCGGGAAGACAGGATTCAAACTCGTACCGACGTTGTTGGTGACCGAAGTATCAAATTCAATAATTGTTACCATATTAAAACTGTGAATAGTAGTCATTCTTTAGATTTTTGCTTACTAAAATGAGTTCAAAACCCAAGTTAGTAAATATTTTCCTCATAGCAAGGTTATTCTCTCGAGTGTATCCGGTCACGGATCTTCCGTTTACTAATATATAATTTGAAATGAATGAAGTTATCGCTTTTCCATAACCATTACCTCTGTGTGCTTGATGAACTTTTATATCAGCTACTTCCCAAATTAAATCGCTATACCTTTCAACACAGCCCATTGCCAAAATTTTCTTATCTTTTATAAGTGCACAATAATTAATTCCATTTTCAAGACATTCATCAAATACTGATATGCCTGTAATAATATCATTCGCATCAATAAATTCTTTTATCATTACATGATGTTTTTTTGCAGAAAGCCATACTATATCATCATTACTAAACGTAATCAATTTCTCAACGTTACTAATTCTATATAAGTACTCCATATGTCCTCCTTTCATTTATCATATCATTCCCAGAAAGTAAAAAGAGCCCTTTCGGGTTCTGTTATGCTTTATATGGCAGGGGCAACAGGATTTGAACTCAAAATTAATATAAGGTACTTATACTGAAAAAAATTATATGTAACTATAACATATCAGAAGGAAGTATCGCTTCACTCAAAAAAAATAATATTCGACAGACAAAATATATGATTAAGGGTATAATTAATAAAAGTAGTCAGGAGGATTTACTATGGAAACACAAGTAATAACAGAGTTATCTATAGAAACTAATAGTAATATTCAAGTATCAAATTTTGAAACACCAAACGCACTCGACTCATACAAGCTAAATATAATCCTGTTTGAGGGTAGTTCATTCATCAGCGGAATGATGAAGGATGATACACGCTTATACAATATATTAATACATTTGAAAAGAATGATAGCCAATACAACGAAAACAAGTATATTAATTGTACTACCAGCTGATGCAATGATACCTGGGAAATATGGAAACAAAGTAGCGATACGAGACAATCTTACCATAGTCAAAAAAATTATCCCAGAAACAATCAGAATAATGGAAAAATATATGTTATTTTATGAAAAAACAATGACCAAAATTGACAACAAAATGCTACATTCTGATTTCTATTTTCAATTATATCCAGGAAAAAATATTAATGATGAACAAACAGTAAAATCACATGAAAGCAACAAAACTACAATACTAAGTGATGGAAGATTCATAGTAACAACCATCAGTGGTGAGATAAATGATTACATATCTATATACAATAAATTCCACCCAAAACCTGTAATCAAAATTCCGGAATGGCTAAATGAATTTAACTGGTATACAGACGAAAAATTGCAAGAAAAATATAAGGAAAAACTTGATGCTCAAAAAAAATTGAGTGAATCGATTTCAGAAATACATTCAAAAATAAATGAAAATCAAAAACACAAAATGATTCTAATATCAGATGGTAATGATTTAGTGAAAGGAGTATGTGAAATTATCGATCAGATGCTACAAACTAATACAACTGGGTATAAGGATGAATTCGAAGAGGATTTTGCCTTTGAAACCGAGAAAACAATATTCATTGGGGAAATTAAAGGTGTCAAATCAAATGTAAAAAACAGTTTTATTTCTCAATTGGATGATCATTTATTTAAGTATGCTGATAGAACAAACTGCTCAAAACAGTGTAAAGGATTATTAATTATCAACCATCAAAAAGAAATCGCATTGCAAGATAGAAAGGGCATAGAAAGTGAACAAATTAAACTCGCTGAAAGAAACAAAGCACTAATCATCCAAACTATTACACTACTCAATATATTTAGTGATTTTCAAAAAAACTTGATTTCAGGAAATGAGATAATAGACATACTCAATAATGAAACAGGGAACCTTAGTTACGAAAGTAGGAAAAAGTAATTTGACAAAAAGCAAGATTGCATGGTGTCGGTAACTTCATAAATCATTCACGTACAGAAGTATTGCGCTAAAATAAAGACTAAGAGAAGGAGTCTAACTAGGCTCCTTTGATTTGACTAGTTTTTGCAACACTCTTCTCGATTCAACCTCTTAAACGAGGAAATCAATGCAATGTTGCAAGAATTTGACACAGTAAACATTTATTGCTATATTACCGAAAAAAGGGAGGAAAATTCAATGTTTGCAATAATCTGTTTTTGCTATATCATATATTTAGCTATTTACGGTTTGCTTGGACGATTTTACATTCAAAATTTATGGGGACTTGGAGCGTTTGCGATGGATATATCAAACAATGAACATTGGGTTTCACAGTTGATGTTTGCAATGAAATTACTCGTTCCTGATTTTCTTGCAAGACTTATTTTATCTATAGAAAACTGGATACTTGTTTTGGTCATTATTTTTGCACTAATTGGAATCGTTATGGTCCTAAGAGATGAATTTTAACGTACTGGTTAAACTGCACGAAAACTCACAATAACACTAGGAAAATAAAAAGCCTAATTAGGCTTTTTTTCATCTTTTGAAGTTGAAGGATTGTTGACATCATTTAATTGTTTTTGCTCCTTACGATACAAACGTCTAACCTCTTTGATAAGTTTGATTACCTCCTCACTATCATTTTGATCCTCTTCTGACATAAAATTAAGCATCTCTATTTCCCCACCCTTTGATATCAAGTGGCTCAATGTTTCAATTGATATTTTCAAACCATTCGCGTTCTCGTTTGAAACTTCAATATCAATTTCTCTTAAGACGCTCTCAAAAATGGATTGAAGTGCTTCATTCTGGATTTTCTCAAATGATTCCTCAGCAGATGTGATATCCAATTCAAGTTTCTCTATCTCAAGAATTTTCTTCTTTCTCTCATAATTGAGAATTGAAACCTCAAGTATAGCCTTAATAGTTTTTACTATTGTAGGAATTATTATTGAAGACCCAACTATGAAATTAAATACTGTCGAACCATTCTCGACACTAGCCAACTTGAAAATAGAAGTGTTTTCATCATAAATCATAGAAAATCCTCTCAATATTTTGAACAGGTCGTCTGTTCTCTTTTTTAGATCTTCAACATTTTCAATACTTACACCTAACTTATAAACGACCCTAAGCTGATTTAGGAAATCCGTATCAATTCTTTCGTTCTTGACAAATATGTCAACTGAGGAACCAATCGAAGTAACATACGTATTGATTTTATTCAGCAAAGTCACAACTACACCAATATCATTCGCAACTGCTCTTGAATCATGGATATTATCTTTAAAAGATTTCTCAATAAAGTCAACTCCATTTTTTCCAATATAAAGATCAATTTCTAAATCTGCAAGTTTTTCTAACTGAGTGTTGTTCAATTCATCCAATTTCATCTGATTCAAAGTCCTATACAAAATCTCCTTTGGTTCCCTAAGAACTTTCTTTTCCTGGCCCGGTTGATTGTTCCTATTAATCGTGGCTTGCAAATTTTGATATTTCTTTACCAAACCGGGTTCAATAATATTCTTAGTATACCACTTACACAAATTCGATAATTCTAAAACGTTCATAAATCCTCCTTATATTTTGCTTAACTCGTACTCCTTTGTGAAACGATTGTAAACGATTTCGTGATATAATTACTGTTAAAAAGAAATGAATTAATCTCACTGATATATAACGTAATCATACGTTTACTTACTTTTAGTATAACCGACAGATTATTCCTTGAGAATCCCTTTCGTTCGACAACCATTTTCTGATAAACATACAAGATATTTTGTACAAATTCATTGATTATCAGAAAACAATTCGTAAAGTTAAGAACAATACGACCAACAAAAGACTCAGTGCCATGAAGCAAGCTCATAGATATTGTGTTGATAAAGGTTACATCTCAATAAATCCCATGGAGAAATTTGATATGCTCCCACGAGATGATGTTGAAACAAAGACAATACCTGGGAACTATCTTACTCAAATATTTGAATACATCGATAACCTGGACACAACTAACCTGGTAAATCTCAGAAGACAATGTATGATCTATCTTCTGCTCGATACTGGAGTCAGAATGAACGAACTACTCAACATAGAAGTTGATAACATCGATTTCAATACATGTTCGATCAAACTTAAATATACAAAGACCAGGAAACATAGAATTATCTTCATGACTGAGCAAACAGCTACAGTTGTTAAAAGATACATTGATGCAGTAAATGTTAAGAAATATCTGATAATTGATATTCAAACTGGTAGAAAAATTCATAGAACCAGATTGTACAAGTTATTGAGAAAAGTAAAAGAGGACTTACAAATACCAAACGATATAAGTATAAGTCCTCATAAATTTCGACATACATATGCTACTACTTGCCTTAATAATGGAGCTTCCCTGGAGTTTATCCGGAGAACTCTTGGTCATACAAACATTTCTACTACTCAAAGATATTTACATCTTGATCAGGATGTTTTGAGGAAAGAACATGACATGTATAATCCTATGCAAAAAATAAGGGCAACAGGAACATAGAAGTCCTGTAGCCCATTCTAAGCCTATTTGGCTTAGCTATGCGGTATAATTGGCAGGGGCAACAGGATTTGAACCCGTACCGACGGTGTTGGAGACCGAAAAACACTACTTAATCTAAAAATCAATATCCAATACTTTTTTTCTCCTTGTTGTTCACTACAATTATCTCTCCATTTTGCTTCATTCCTACTACATATTTACACTTATCAAATAGTTCATTAAATCTCTTAAATAAACGGTGAAGTGCTACTGCTATAAGATTTTCCGTGGCAAATTTTTTTTGATGACTTGCCTGATAAAACTTATAAACTTCTTTTTCTATATCATAATTCAAATAGGAAAGCACTTCATCTATGTCAATAACACATCTTACCACTATATCAAACTCTTGGGGTGTTAAGTAATTTTCTATATTTGATGTGAATATTATGTCCTCAAGTGAGTTTCTACTCTCCTTTATTGTTGGAACTCCACGAAGTTTATTTATATGTGGCACTTTCTTTAAGTCATTCCAAATTTCCTGCATTTCTTTTTGTTGAATAGTTACCCTGCCTGTTTTATCAACACATCCAAGACCATAACCAAATTGAAGTTGTAGTGAAAAATATATATTTCCTAACTTCCTGAAAAGATACATTCTAAATAGTTCTCTTTTTTTTCTCGTTCCAACCGCCTTAATTTTTTCATATACAAAAAATACTACCGGGATAACGATCAGTGATGAGGCGATATTAAGAAACATTGAGTTTGTGTCACCCTCGATAAGAAACATAATAAGTATTCCCAAAAGGAGCGGAAGAATCAAATGTAAATTATCACGTATTTTCTTCATTTTTAACCCATCCACTTTCTAGCGATATTTTTCATTTCCTCTAGTTCAACCATAAGTGAGTGCTCATATATAAAATCTATTCTATCAATTAATTCATTAATCTTTTCTATATGATATTCACTAATTTTACTCTCCTCAGTTTTATCTAGAATCAATTTAAGTTCAATTATATCATCTTTGTATATAGATAAATTTTGTTCTAGTGTCAAAATAGAAGGGTCATAAAAGTCAAATCTTTCATTCAATAAAAAATCTGTGCTCACTCTATAGTACTTTGCAATTCTACTTAACATATTCAAATCAGGTTGTCTACTTTCGCTCTCATATTGAGAAAGCGTATTTTGACTTATGCTCAAATCTTTAGCCACTTGACTTTGCGTCAGTTCCCTTCTAATTCTAAGTTCCTTCAACATTACACCAATACTCATAATATACCTCCTTCATTATTTTATCATCTTAAAATCTCAGTGAGAGATATTTTTCTTGACATCTCATATTGAGATGATATACTAAAATTGTATTTATCTCTCTTTGAGATAATACCATATGAAAGTGACAGGAGGATTATTATGCAGTCACGAACTGAAAAGGTATTGTGGATTTACTTAAAAATGGTAATTTGCAAGCAAAGATACTCAAGAGATGAACTATCGGAAATACTTTGTGTAAGTACTAGAAATATTAGTAGGTATATCGAGGAAATAAATATGTTTCTATTTGATAACTTCATTTACAAAGAACTTAAATACAGTTATTTTCACAAAACATACTCGTTACAGTCCATTTTTGAACCACTTAAAATCGGGCAAACTTCAGGAATGAAGTCGCCGACTGACAATGTGAGGTAAGGAGAGAGAACGCCCTTTACGGGCGTCTCTCCCTCACATTGTTTGAATTCAGTCACAAAACCTAACCCGTATATGTAATACCGGGTTAGAGTCACTATTTAGGGAGTTTTATGTATGAAAGTTAGTTTTGACGGTAAAAACTACATAGACAAACTAAAGTTTGTAGTTGGGGTTTCTAACTACGATTTCGGTGACGGAAATGATAGAAGTGAAATAATTAAAATCTTTAGAGATAATGAAATGGTAGAGGGTATTGAGTTTTACGAGAAATGGGAGTTCGGAGAATATATATATCATTTGAATACTAAAAACGGACGCATATCACTTCACAAAAAAGGTCATAGAGTAATGATAGAAATTAACCCTCAAAAGTATGACATAAACGACAAATCACACAGTATAATCGACCGTATTCTACAAAGGGCTAAACCTCTACATATTCAAAAAAAAAGGTTGACATTAAAATGCATAAACATATTAAGAATTGATATCAAACAAGACCATTTACAAAACCTAGGAGAGTATGAGCCTGTAACAACATTAAGAAAAAATGTTGAGTTCTCTACTCTAGGAATTACTGAAACAATTTATATAGGAAGTCGTACAAGTGATTATATGTATCGCGTCTATGATAAAGCAAAGGAAATGAAAATCGACAGTCCTGTTCCAATGTGGAGAATAGAGGTTGAAATAAAGAATAAACAAGATATATTTGGTTGGCTTGTATGCAATAGTAGGTTCAAGCCATTTGAGAAAATCCAATTAAAGAAAAGACACATAATAACTTATACGGAAATAGACCAACTTGATACAACTAACTCAATTAAATGTGCTCTCTATACTCACTTGAACGCAAATATCAAACTTAAAAACCTAGTAGGTAAAAATCAAGTTGGAAAGATAAACAAGCTGAAAAGAGATTTGAAGTATCGAGGAGAATTTTTTAAGGTCAACGAGGATCTACGCGAAATTAAAATAGCGTTAACCGAGTTGGTATTCAATAACTCTTTAGATAGATTATTAGGAGTGGAGGAGTGCAAATGATATTAAGAGATGCTATAACAAAATATGAAAAACACACTAGAGTGACAAAGTCAGTAGGCACTTTTGACTACCTAAAAGGAAAGACTGGAATAATAAGAAAGTATTTAGGCGATATGGAGTGTGAAAATATAAACGAAGATATTCTACTTGATTTTATTATTGCTCAAAGGAATAGAAACGATGAAATAAGCGATAAGACATTAAATAAATATATTGGTGTAATTAAGCAGGTTCTAAAATACGCCTGTAATATCAATATAAATTTTGATAAGATACCTGAAACAAAGAAAATCATTGAAACAATACCTCAAGAAACTATTGATAAAGTCTTTGGGTATTTCAAATGTGATTTATCAAACACTATACTGCAACGCAACTACTTAATATTTAGATTACTGTTTGATACAGGACTTAGAATATCAGAGTTGCTAAACCTAAAAGTAAGCAACATTGATTTTGCAAATATGACAATACATGTTCAAAAAACAAAGACGAGAGTAGAGCGATTTGTGTTCTTTAGCAAAGAAACACTTCTCCTATTCAACAAGTATATTGCTAGTAGCAATTTATCAAATTACATATTCATTGATTTCGTCACAGGAGAAAGATTAAAACTAGATACGGTTCATTCGATTTGCAGGAGACTAAGAAAGAAACTAGGCATTGAGAAGTCCATAAGACCTCATATGTGGCGACACACATTCGCAACTAGATTTATTAAAAAAAATGGGAATATGGAAGTACTACGACTGATTATGGGACACTCAAGCCTAAAGACAACGCAAAAGTACCTCCATATTGACAAAGACCATTTACACAGTGAATACTTTAGAATAAACTCATAAATTTGCACTTTTGCTGACAATATCTTCAACAAGATACGGTAATTCACAATATTGCTTTCAATTTTATCACATCCTTTCGTATATATTATAGTGATGACCAAGACAAAAAAGCACAATTCTTTTTTTAAAGAAAAAGGGTATGCACGACGGTCTTTTGTAAAAAAATTACATACTATTAAAAAATAGAGCCTAAAAAACGGCTCTATTATGCTATTTATGGCAGGGGCAACAGGATTTGAACCCGTACCGACGGTGTTGGAGACCGGCGTGCTACCGTTGACACCATGCCCCTATATACAGCATAATTATTATAGCAATTACAAGTCGGTTATGCAATAATAAATTAACGATTATCTATTTAAGAAAACTTATACATAAAGGAGCAATTATGAATATTCTACAGATTGGTATTATAGTATTTATATTTATTGAATTTCTTAACATTATGTTACTTTATTTCCAGCCAAGTTCCAGAATGGGAAATGCAGTTGGTGTATTTAATGCTTATGAGGAATCAAAGAACTATCCAAAGATCCATATATTTATTGGCTACTTAATCAACTGGGTTGCTGGGGCTAAACTAATATTCATTATGGTAGGAATTGTAGTAGTACTTTTCGGTAATTACAATACTCAACTATTTACAGTTATCGCCCTAATAGTATCAATACTTTCATTTTACTGGAGACTATTTCCTACCATTAAGAAGTTAGATATTGATGGTGAGATAACTCCAAAAGGATATTACAAAACACTTAACTATATGATTCTTAGTTTCATAATTGGATTTATCATAGTACTGGTAATATCTATAATATAAAAGCTTGCTTACGCAAGCTTTTATATTTATTGAATCTTACAGTAATCATCGTACCTCTCCCAACGGCACTCTTTAGATATATAGTTCCTTCAAACATCTCAACAATGTGTTTTACAATAGATAATCCTAGTCCGGTTCCCCCAGTTTTTCTAAGTCTTGATTTATCAACTATGTAGAATCTTTCAAAAACTCTTTCCTGTTCTTTGTCGGGGATACCAATACCAGTATCCTCTATTATCATCTTCATAATACACACAAAGATTTATCACACCTTCTGCAGTGTATTTAATAGAGTTCGATAGTAGATTAATAAGTACTTGTTTCAATTTTGAATATTCACCGATAATTGATACTTTTTCCTTTGGCAGATGAACATTCAACGGTACATCACTTATTTGGTTTTTCATCAACTCAACACTTTCTTCAATTGCCTTTGTTAAAGATACTTTTGATAGTTTAACTCCTTGGATTTCTTCGATTTCCTGGAGAACTAATATATCGTTTATAAATGCTATCGTCTATCACTTTCAAGCTCAATAATATCTAAAAACTTATTCTTATTAACTTCATCATCAGGTATGTATCTCAATGTATCAGTGACTCCTTTGATTGAAGTCAATGGAGTTTTTTACTCATGTGTTACATTAGAAATAAAATCGCTTCTCATCGTTTCCAATTTCTTAATTTTTGTAACATCATCAATTAAGTCATTCATTCTATTAAGACATCTCAGAAATGTAGACTTCCCACAACCTGTTGGCCCAATTAGTGCTAAGACCTGATTATTAACAACATCTAAGTTAATATTCTTAAGTGCCTGAAAATCACCATAAAATAAATCTAAATTTTTCATCTCAAATATTTTTTTCACACTAACCCCCATTATCATCTTGCACTACATACCAAATCATAATAACAGCATAAAAATGCTGCTAACTTGATTGGATTTACATATACATTATATTTTCTTAATGTTAAATTATGAGTTTAAAGATGTTAAACCTAAGTAAAGTGTGAAAAATCTTTCATTTACACAATTGACATTGCTCCTGTGTTTGTCATAATAACTGTAGGAGGTATATATGAAATTTGCCTATATTGATATGAACAAAATTAAATTGAGGATATCAGGGGATGAAGTTGTCGAGAAAATAGAGTTTGTTAAAGATGTAAAAGATATCAAAACACCCAATCATTTGGAGAATGCCCAAAAACAGATTGAGGAATATTTACTTGGACAGAGAGAAATATTTGATTTTGACTTTGAAATAACTGGAACTGATTTTCAAGTAGATGTGTGGAATGCTTTACTTGAAATCCCATATGGTGAAACTAGAAGTTACAAGGATATTGCGATAGCAATTGGTAATCCAGATGCATCAAGAGCAGTAGGTAACGCTAATAATAGAAATCCTTTACCTATAGTTATACCTTGTCATAGAGTTATTGGTGCTAACAAAAAGCTAACTGGGTATGCTGGTGGTATAGATATTAAGAAACAGTTGCTTGAGCTTGAATCAAGAAAAAAAGATGCTTAAGATTAAGCATCTTTTAATTAAGCTATTGGATCAAAATAATTAAGTGAATCACTTAAATCTATTGACGTTGGAGTAAAGTCCCATCCAGTATCAGAATTTTCATCAAATGTATCTGGAGTTGGATCAACAACATAGATCAATCCGAATCCTGTGTATCCGTCTTTAACAAAGTATGGAATTTCAACTCTACTTGTTTCTTCAGAATCCAATTCAAAGGTCTCATTATGTGTATAGAACGGCATAATAATTTCACCATTACTAGTAACTAACTGAAAATCTCCCGACAAGTAATCCATGAACTCATCACTAACATTTTCCAAAGCAACTTCCACTACTAGGAATGAATAACCATCTGGAGCAGTCTTTCCTCCATATGATCCAGCACTAGTTGTACCTAGCACCTGAATTTTCATCTTTCCTTGAATAGCAGTATCTCCTATAAGCATATCGTAATTAGGTGTAAAACTGCTTTGTAGGTAACTGATTATACTATACGACTTCTCAAGATTGATTTCTATCAATATATCGTCGTAACCAGGCTCATACAGTAAAACTAACTCCCCATCTAATTCTTCCTCAAATATCAATCTAAACTCAGCTACACCATTTCCATATAGTCTTAAGTTAGTAAGTTCCTCACTGAAGCTGCTTTTCGATACTGGATCAGCAAAGAAACCATTATCATCCTTCATTTTGAAGCTATCCGCAAAGAAATCAGTTATACCGGGGTTTTCTCTCTTTGCCAATATATCAACAACAATCAGTTCTCTTCCATCTCTAGCGGTAATCGTTGAACTACCACTTGTTATTGAATTAACTCTTTCAACATTTATCACTTGGAAGATTTCATCATCAACTGAAACCTTTGTCCCAACAATGTTTTCAACACTATTGTCTCCACCAGCATCTGGTGTATACATAATTGTTGCTCCTTCAGTTTCTTCTCCTAAGTCAATAACTAAAGGTCCGAAATAGTCGCTGTTTTCATCATAGCCAAATAACATTTCTTCTGCTTCACTTGGAATTTCAAAAGCAACCAATCCATAACCATATTCACCACTTGAAACAGTCATAGTGTCAAATTTGTTCTCAAAATCAATATCCAACAAAACAAACTCACCATAATCTGTATAAACTGCGAAGAAAGTTTTATTTAATACTATATCCTCATATGTATTATTCTTAATCGCAAGTTCAACTAGTAAGACGCTATTTCCCTCAGCTGGAGTATAGAAATCATAACTATCAGCAATCTCTGTACTAATAATCTGAACTACTCTTCCGTCTGCATCTATTATCTGACCTATGCTAGGAAATTCTTCATCAAAATCAATCGGGAAATACTGCAAAGTTATAAACTCATCTGAAACAAAATCTTCAGTTGGTAGGTAAATAAGTTCATAGTTAATATATTCGCTTATTTCAATCACAATCATCTCAGCAACTGATTCTCCCGCTTCTAATGTCCCCGAAATATCTTCACTATTTAAAATATCAAAATCAATATCCTCACCATTAACTGATAGATGGAAATTAGCATAGTCATAATCAACAGTAACATTTCCTTCGTTTGCGAAGTTCACTTCAATTACTGTGAGTATACTATCTGCACTTGCTACATAATCACCATACTCAAGTAAGTAGTCAATTCCATCATATGTAGTAGTTAACATATAAACTTCTTCGTCTTGTGCCGAGTCATAATTAAGATCCAAATACTCCTTATGACCATCTCCAGCATATGATAATACTACCTGCTCAGGAGTATCTGATAACTGATACTTTATCGTAGCCAATACAAAATCATTGGCGGGAATTTGTCCTTCAGATATATTTGCCTCATACAATTCGTATTCCAAAGAACCACTTATTAATGAGAAATCATCAACGGAATAGTCGATATCAGAGTCATTATCATTAATTAGTTCTACATTTATTTCTAGAATATTTTCTTCATCTTCTAAAAACCTAAAATCATTCAAATGCATCTCAATAGGTAAATCCTCAACTTGATTTTGGTCATCATCGGCACTGTCTACTTGATCACAACCAACTAATGCAAAAAACATAAATATTAATAGTAATCTTTTCATATCGCACCTCTTTCAACTAAATTATATCAATCATATGCTAAAATAAAAACCCTTGAATCAAGGGTTATATTTGTTTAAATTGAATATCATACATCTCTTTATAGAAACCATCTTGCTCCATCAGATGTTTGTGAGTTCCTCTTTCGATGATTTTACCATCTTTTACTACAAGTATGGCATCTGCATTAAGTATAGTCTGTAATCTGTGTGCTATTACAATTGAAGTACGACCTTTCATCAATTTTCTCATACTATCCTGAATATTTTTCTCTGTCTTTGTATCAACACTTGAAGTCGCTTCATCAAGAATTAATATATCAGGATCCGATAAAATCGTTCTTGCTATGGAGATTAACTGTCTTTCTCCATGAGAGAAATTGCTTCCTCCTTCTTCAACTTGAGTTTGATATCCATTTGGAAGTCTTGATATAAAGCCATCACAATTTGCATATCTAGCTGCCCTTATAACTTCCTCTTCAGTTGCATCTAATTTACCATATCTAATATTATCGTATACTGTTCCTGTAAATAGTTTGGTATCTTGGAATACAACGCCAACAGATTTTCTATATTCGTCTTTCTTAAACTCCTTGATATTAATACCATCAACAGTAATCTCACCTTTATCAATATCATAGAATCTATTTATTAAGTTTATGATAGTAGTCTTTCCACCACCAGTTGGACCTACAATCGCAACCACTTGATTACGCTTCACCCAGAAGTTAATATCTTCTAAGACAGGAATTTCATCATATGCGAACGTTACTCCTTCAAAGCGAATCTCTCCATCAAGTACATCTTTGATATAATCATGGTCAACTAAATACTCATCCTTTTCATCAATAAGTGCAAATACTCTTTCAGCTCCTGCTATTGCAGCTTGGATAGTATTAACTAATTGACTTAAGTTACTGATTGGTCTTACAAATTGTCGAGCATAAGCTGTTGAAGCAACAATGTCACCAGGAGTAATAATTCCATATCTTATAGACATAAATGCTCCAGCTATTACTAACACAACGTATATTAGATTATTCAAGAAGTTTATCATCGGAAAAATTAATCCCGAATAAAGCATTGCTTTAAAACTAGCTTTTTTGAAGTTCTGATTCTTAACTTCAAAATCTGCAATTACATTTTCTTCTTGAGAATAAAGTTTGATCTCTTTGAATCCCTGAATGCTTTCTTCAACAACTCCATTTATCTCAGCTAGATGTTTTTGTTGTGCTTTAAATAATGGAAATGTTCTTTTAGCAATCATTATAGTTAGTATTGCAATAACTGGTAAGAATAATACAGTTATTACTGCTAATTGCCATGATGCTAGGAATAACAACACTAATGCTCCAATTACAGTTATGATTGATGTAAATATTTGGACAACTGATTGACTTAGTGCATTTGCGATTAATTCAATATCATTTGTTAGTCTACTCATTATTTGTCCCTTAGCATTACTGTCATAATACTTAACAGGCAACTTCTGTAGTTTCAAAAATGCATCTTCTCTTATCTCTTTCACCGTGTCTTGAGTAACACTTGCCATCACATAGTTTTGAACCCAACTGAAGAACCCTGATGCAGCTCCAACTACAATCAACATTACTCCAACTCTGAAGATTCCTTGATAATCAAGCTTCATTATGTAGTTATCAATACCATCAGCAAATATCCTAGGTATCAATAAGTTAGCAAAAGTTGCTAGTATACTTGCAATAACAACCAATGCAATTAAGATGTACCTCTTCTTTAAGTATCCTAAAATTCTCTTAATAGTATTTTTAGCATCTTTTGCCTTTTGTCCTGTAAAAACTTGTCTTCCAGGTCCTCTACCACCTGGTCTAGGAGTTGGTCTTCTTCCCTCTTTAGCCATTGAACACACCTCCTACACCATATTGAGATTCGTATATTTCTTTGTATACCTCACTCTTCTTAAGTAAATCTTTGTGTGAATCAAAGCCATCAAGGTTTCCATAATTATCAAGTACAATTATCTTATCAGCGTCAATGATTGAAGATACTTTTTGTGAGATTATTATCTTAGTAGCATCAAGTTTGTCTATCTCACCCATAATAAACTTCTCACTTGATGCATCAAGTGCACTTGTAGAGTCATCCAAAATAAGTATCTTAGGCTTTCTAACTAAAGCTCTTGCTAGAGAAAGTCTTTGTTTTTGACCACCAGATAAGTTACTTCCACCCTGATCAATCACTTCTTCGTAATTATCCTCTTTTTTCATTATGAACTCATCAGCTAGCGCCACTCTAGATGCTTCGTTTATCTCATCTTGTGATGCTTCACCTTTACCTTGTTTAATATTTGAATTAAAGTTTCCATAGAATATATATGGTTTTTGCGTTACCAATCCAATACTGTCTCTTAACTCTTTTAAATCCATATCCCTGATGTCAGTTCCATCTATTGTAATCATTCCTTTTGTTACATCATAAAGTCTTGGGATTAGATTTACCAATGTTGTTTTACCACTACCTGTTGAGCCAATCACACCAATCTTTTCACCTGCATTTATATTAAATGAAATGTCTTTAAGTACACAGTTTTCACTTTCTAGATACCCGAAAGATACATTGTTAAATGCTAATTGTCCACTAACGTTTGTACCTATTGGCTCTTCAGGCGGAAGCAAATCTGCATCTGTTGAAAGCACTTCATTTATCCTCTTTGCACTTACTTCTGCTCTAGATAAAAATACCATCATCATCGCTGCCATAATGAGTGCAAACATGATATTCATAGTATAAGTAAAGAATGCTATCATAACACCCGCATTTGGTACATCAACTCCATTTATTACTGACACTAACGTACCATTTTCAAACAACCTTGCTCCTAAAAACATTAGACCAGCATAACCAATATTAGTTATTATCATAATTGCTGGGAATAATGTTGCGAATATTCTATTAGCCTTGGTAGCTAACTTTCGATATCCATCATTTACTTCATTAAATCTTTCTTCTTCATAACTCATGTTTACAAATGATTTTACAACTCTTGGAGAATTTACCGTTTCATGTACTACTGTATTTACACCATCAAGTTTACCTTGGACCTTTTCAAATAAAGGAAATGCTTTAGAAACGATGATAATCAATATTACTAAGAGAACTGGTATTAATACCCAAAAGATATTAGCTAAATCAGGTGATGTATAGACTGCCATTGCTATACCACCAATTAACATAAATGGAGCTCTAGAAATTATCCTAAATACCATCATCAAAAACGTTCTTACCTGTGTAATATCATTTGTACAATTCGTAATCAATTTACCAGTCTTGAAATAATCAATATTATTAAGTGATAGTGATTGAATCTTCTTAAATAGTCTAAGTCTCAAACTAGCAGATACATTTTGCGATATCCACTGTGCACAATAGTTATTTACAACTGATGCTATCAAGGCCCCAAAGGCCATAAGCATCATCATAATTGATGTATTTCTTAAGAGATCAAAATCTCCACTTGGTAATGCTTGATCGACAATTATTGTCATTTGATATGGGATCAATAGCTCAAGCACGACATTTAATAATACTGTGAAGAAACCAAAAAATACCACCAATCGATGTTTCCACATTTCTCTTGTTAATCTAATTATATTTTTCATTTTATCTCCTTGCCGATCCCAGTTGTGATCAAGTCAATATACTTTTCAAGCTCAGATAAGGCTTCTTCCTTGGTTAGCTTCCTTAATGCAGCCTTATTGATTAATCTATGTTTTATATCACCAAGCAATTCAAAGATCTTTTCTTTATTATCATATGTAGGGTTTTTGAATAAATTCGAACTTATTGTTTTAATAATATCCTCGCGTATTGATATCTCTTTATGCCTTATCATTAATTTTTCCTTAATGATCGGACTCATGCTATCGTGGATATTTCTAAATAGAGTTCTTCTATCTTCCTTTACTACATCATCAAATATAATATCGATTTCATCATACACTGCAGTAAAAATATTACCCTCGTGTTTTCTAAGTAATTTCATAGTGTGGCTTTCTCTATATACTTTGAATGATTCTAATAGATAATAAAATAAGTCATCTATATCATCGAAGTATTGATAAAAGCTTCCCCTAGCTATTGAAGCATCCCTTACAATATTTGATATCAATGCTTTATCAAGTGTAGTTCTTCTAAATTCATTTTCAGCAGCTTCCATGATGAGTTTTTTCTTCTCTTCTGGAAGTGCAAAAAAAGTTTCCTTAGGCATAATAACCTCCCTATGACAGGTTGTCATATGACAACTTGTCATAATAATATCATTCTTTCAATCTTTACGCAAGAAAAAAGGACCATAGGTCCTAAATTATTACTGTTCCAGTTAAACCAGCTAATCCCTCTTTTGCCTTTTCTAAAGATGTTATGAGAGATTTCCTCTCGGGTTTACTGCTAGCGAATGCTATACATGCCTCGATTTTCGGTTTCATACTACCTGGCGCAAAATGTCCTTCGTCTAGATACTTGTTTGCTTCTTCCACAGATAGTTTGCTTAGCCATTCCTCATTGTCCTTACCAAAATTGATCGCTACCTTCTCAACTGCAGTAAGAATTACTAAATAATCCGCATCAATCATTTTTGCTAGGAGCATTGATGCATTATCCTTATCAATAACAGCTGGTACACCTTTTAGGTTGAACCCCTCTCTTACAACAGGGATTCCTCCTCCACCACATGTTATAACTACATTACCGGAACTAATAAGAGTAAATATCATTTCTTTTTCTTCAATGTCAACTGGTTGAGGTGATGGTACAACTCTTCTATATCCTCTACCAGCATCTTCTACCATAATGTATCCCTTTTCTTTCAATGCAGGCACATCTTCTTTTCCATAAAACTTTCCAATTGGTTTTGTAGGATTACTAAATGCAGGATCATCTTTATCAACTACAACTTGTGTTACTATAGTTGCGACAGACTTTAATACTCTTCTTTTCTTCAACTCAGTCTGGATTGCAGTTTGTAAATGATATCCAATATATCCTTGACTCATCGCTCCACACTCTGGAAACGGAATATTATTATTTGCTTCTTCCATTGCTAAATTAATCATGCCTACTTGAGGACCATTACCGTGTACTATTACTACTTCATGTCCCTCTTCAATTAAATCAACAATTGGTATAGCTGTTTCATAAACTAACTTTAGCTGCTCCTGTGCAGTTTTACCTAAAGCATTTCCCCCTAAAGCTACTACTATTTTCATAAATCCTCCTCAAGTTAACACCACAATATTATAGCAATTTTCTCTATATTTGAAAACAATATAAATAAAAAAAGATAACCATTTGGTTATCTATTTAATTAGATACTCAGGATGTCTTCTTGAAAAGAACTTGTGTAAATATTTACATGTTGCTTCAATAAGCATATTCTTTTCCTTTGATAGTTTTTTTAAGTCATCAATCAATTGATCTTTTGCATCACTACCTCTAAATTCTGGATCCACAAAAATATACTTCGCCTCAATATGATCAGTTACCTCAATATCAATATATCCGGTTTCTTTGTCACCTATAAAACAAACAATCCTGTTACTTTCTCTTTTAATCACATAATCACCTCTGATTCATAATATTTCTCAACAAATTCTGTTAGTTTGACTATCTCTTCTTTAGTATAGTCTCTATCCGCAACTATCAATTTATCCTCATCATCAAATCTATTGATAACCGCAATCACTTTGCCCCTAGTTCCATCTAAGCAATATGCATCCAGTTCTTCACCATCTATAGAATATATCCCACTAACATATCCATAATCTAACTTATACTCTATTCCTTTGTGGATTGTACCTTTAGGCCTATCAATTTCTACTTCTACCTCTTTTCCAATCCATTCTCTCAAGTAAGTTGAATAATTTGGCTCAGTTTTAAGTAATACTTGCATCAAAATGTATCCTCTTGACCTAATTGATCGTTGAACTATTTTATTTTGTTCTCCGAATCTTAAATCATCATGATAATTCATATAATAACGATATGCTTCTATCATATCAATAAACTCGAAATGAATACCTAAACCAATTTCTTCTTCAGTTAGGTTAGTAGCCGATTTAGAAATTATATTGCACTCATAATAGTGATTTATATGCATCATATCATACTCAAATGTTTCGGTTGTCAGAATATGCTTTTTAACCTCAACTATATAACCAGTTTCCTCTAATATCTCTCTTCTTAAAGCTCCTTCTAAATCCTCATCACCATTTACTTCTCCTCCGGGAAATATAAAACAGTCATATTTGTCAACTTTTATAATACCAAGTAAGTTATCGTTTATAAGTATTCCTCTTACTGCTATACGAGATTTATCACTACTTCCTTTACCGTACTTTATCTTCATAAACACCTCTTTAGAATTATAACATATGCTATAATTTTTGTGAGGTGAAATAATGAAGTTTACTATACCAAAAAAAGCACTTTCTCATTTTAAGAAAGCCGACTCAATACTATTTGAATATACTAAAAATGTTTCTATAAATAGAGAAATCAATCCAAACCATTTCGATGAATTAGTAAGAAGTATTATCTATCAACAGATATCAATTAAAGCTGGAGCAACGATTTATGATAGATTAGTAAATTTATGCGATATCACTCCTGAAAATATTATTAATATTGATGATAAAACCTTACAGCAAATTGGAATATCCTTTCGAAAGGTATCTTATATAAAAGATCTTGCTGAAAAGGTTATATCGAATGAAGTTAACTTAGATATCCTATCAACTCTATCAAACGATAATGTTGTAGATATGTTAATAAAAGTAAAAGGGATAGGTACTTGGACAGCAGAAATGTTTTTGATGTTTTCATTAGGAAGAATGGATGTTAACTCGCTCAATGATCTTGGTATAAGACGTGGGTTCGAGAACCTTTATGGTATTCCAGCAAGCAAAGAAACTTTTTCTAAATATGTAGAAAAATGGACTCCATATAATACTATAGCTGCCTTCTACCTTTGGGAAGCGAGCAAAAAATAAACACCTCTATGAAGTGTTTAAATTAGTACTGATATTACCCCATATATCAATGACGCAAGGATTAGATATGTTGTGGGTATTTTTTTATACTCGGCTAATAAATAACTAACAACGAATATAATTATAACCATATAATTAATTTGTGAATAAGCTCCGGTAACAAAACTAACAATAATGGATAAAAATATCCCAATTACAATAGGCTTTATATAAATAACTAACTGGGTAAAGAATTTCGATCTTTGGAAATGCTCGATAAACTTATATATCAAAAGCATCATAAGAAATGCTGGTAATATGAAAACAAAACTTGCTGAAATGAATCCAAACCATCCGCCTACAAAGTATCCTGAATAAGCAGCTAACTTACCACCTACAGGGCCAGGAAGTGAATTCACAAAACCTACTATTGTTTGATATTCACTACTAGTAAATATCCCTTGATCCTGAACTAGAAGATTTTCAAACATTGGTATAAATACTTGCCCACCACCATATGTAAGTAAAACTATTAAAAATATCCCTAGCAATAAAGAAATCATTTCTTCACCCCCACTACTTTAATAAACACTAGTACCGCCATTACAAAGACAATACTAGCAGGGTGAACATTTAGAAAATAAATTAGAGAAAAACTTATACCTAGAAGAATAATCGTTAAAGTAAATTTAATATCTTTCTTACTTTCGTCAAAGAATCTTTTACTAAGTGATAACATAACAGCAGCAATACATACTAGAACTGGTGTTACTATTTTAAGTAATACATCTTGATCGAAGTTGGTAAATAGAGTTGTAATCAGTATAGTGAAAATAAGCATCATTGGCAGTGTAATTGCGATTGATGATAAAAATGCACCTAACACGCCTTTTTCTTTATATCCAATGGCAGTCGCCATCTTAACCATAATTGGTCCTGGGAGAGTATTGGATATTACTAAGTATTCAACAAACTCTTCCTCTGATATTACTTTCTTTCTTTCAACAAATTCCTTGAAAACGAGAGGTGCAATTGCACTTCCTCCCCCAAATGATAACAATCCTATTTTTGTAAACGACCAAAGCATGCTGAACAAACTCATAAGACCCTCCAAAAATAATTATAACACAAAAGAAAAGGAAGTATTTATGCCAATACTTCGTATTTTCTTTTTATAATCTTTCCTAGCATCTCTAGTACTGCTATTCCACCACCGATAGTTGCTAGTAGGAATATTGCTCTAAATCCAATCATTCCAGTATAATCATAGAATAATGACTTATCCAAGAACATAACTAAACTGATTATGAATGAGAATGTTTTTATTAATAATTCATATACGAGTATATTTCTCGTTGGTGTTCTAAACTTCAAGTGAAGTAATTCTAGTACTAACTGAGTAACCCATGAAACGTTCAAAACAATCAAATATGTAACAAACACATCTACCGCAACCCGATGTCCAAGTGACAAACCACTAGTTAGGAACAAATTCTCCGCTTTTGTAAATAGTTCTGGAAAGAAATTGGCAATAACAACAACTGCAGGAAGTCCAATAAGTGAAATTATAATTTCTACTATTGAATGTGATCCATCATTTTTTTCTACCTTTTTCTTCTTAAGTGTTTTAGGATTCCATTCTTCTTCTGGAATTTCCTTTTTCGCCTTACTAATAATAATCATAACTAAGGTAAACATCCCAATACCACTAATACTTGTAGTGAATATACTATTAATTGTCTGTAATATCTCATTCCATACTTTGCCATCTTCAATTTGCCCTGCAAATAACTTAATAAAGAATATTACCGTAAACGCGATTGTCATTGCTAAAGCAATAATTCTTATTACCAAGAAGTATAGTTGTGTATATTCAGGAGCTAATATTACAGTTTTTCCTCTATACATATCAGCAACTTTACTAGGTGAACCAAACTCTTTTAGAAAATCAGAGATTTCTTCTTCTGTAGGTGAAGGTCCAAATTTCTCCTCGATTTCGTCAAGTAGTAATGATTCCAGCTCCCTTACTACATTTTCTCTTCCTTTTACAGAAAGATCTTCTCTAACTGCCTGTAAGTACTTTTCTATTATTTTCATTTCATTTCCTCCAATATATAATCAACTTTTTCGGTAAGTGACTTCCATTCATCTTTCAATGTTACTAATACATCTAATCCTTCCTTACTTATTTTGTAATACTTCCTAGGTCTAGTGTCTTCAGTATTCCAGTTACTATCGAGTAATTTCTGCTTCTCTAATCTCCTAAGCAACGGATACAATGTATTCTTTTCAATTGGTATTCCACTTTCCTCTAGTTTTCCAACCAATGAGTATCCATATATACTTTCTTGAGAATGAAGCAATACGATATATACTAACAGACCTCTTCTAAACTCCTGGATTAGATTTTCTGTTATTTTATTATCCATTTCCTACCTCCAACTACATTATAGTGTATATCGCACACTATTGTCAATAATAAAATATAGTTAATTTCAAAATAAAAAGGAATCTATGATTCCTCGTATACTTCTATTAAGTCACCTACCTTAACAATTCCACCTTTTATTACCTTGGTGAATATCCCTTCTTTAGGCATAATGCAATCTCCTACAATAGCTGCTATCTCACATCCTGTGTGACATTTCTTTCCTATTTGAGTAAGTTCTTGGACTGTTTCACCAATCCTAAACTTTGTTCCAATCGGAAACGAAATAAGATTAATTCCTCTCGTTGTGATGTTTTCAGCAAAATCACCATACTTTAAATCAGTAGCTCCCAAGTCTCTCATCTTGTTAATACTCTCTTCTCCCAACAAACTAACTTGTCTATGCCACTGTCCAGCATGTGCATCTCCAACCAACCCATGATCAACACGAAATCTTGCTGCATCAAGAGGTTTCTTCTTAGTTCCCTTTTCTTGACTTATATTAATTGAAATTACTTCTCCCATTATTTCCTCCTATAGTGACCAGACGATCCACCTTTTTTTTCTAAAAGTTGAATGTCAGTTATTACCATTTCTTTATCTACTGCTTTACACATATCGTAAATAGTAAGCAAAGCGTTACTAACCGCAACAAGCGTTTCCATCTCAACTCCTGTTTTTCCTGTTATTAATATTTCTGAAGTAGCCTTAATATGATCAGTACCATAAGAAAATGATATATTGACTGCTTCAATATTAAGATTATGACACATCGGAATCAATTCCGACGTTTTCTTACTAGCCATAATTCCAGCTACTTGCGCTACTGAAAGTACGTCCCCTTTTTTGTGTGAGCCTTCTTTTATCATTGTCAATGTATTACTTTGCATAAAGATTTTACCTGATGCTATTGCTACTCTTTTTGTAATATCTTTATCACTTACATCAACCATCTTGGCTCTTCCTTCTTTATTGATATGTGTTAACATCTAACCACCTATCCTATTCATTGATCTTTTAGATCTTTTCTTCTTAAGATTGTGCTTTTCAGGTTTTGATTTTATTGCATACTTAATTTTATCAAGAAGTAGCTCTTGTTTTAAGTCCTTAATATCAATTTCCGAATCATTATGTAAACATGGCTTAATTTTACCATCTGATGTAACTCTAATTCTATTACATTCAGAGCAGAACTTCTTACTTATAGGATTAATGAATCCAATTAATCCTTTATATCCATTTGCTTTATAATAGTCAGTATTCTTATCTGTTGATACTTTTTGAAGATTGTATTTATTTATAATAACATCATTTGATAAATAATGACTTTTCCAATCGAAGTCAAGTTTTCCAACTGGCATTAACTCAATGAACCTAATCACTATATCAAACTCATCAGCTAATTCGATAAATTCAGGAATTTCAGTATCATTTATTTCCTTCATTAAAACTGCATTTAATTTAACTGGTACCTGATTATCTTTTAATTCAATAAGTAACTGTCTGTAATCAATCATTTTATTTCCAGTTATCATTTGATACTTGTTTGCGTCAAGTGTATCAAGACTTACATTTATTCTATCTATTCCAGCATCTTTGTATGTTTTAACATTTCCTAAAAGCAGAACACCATTCGTAGTCAAAGTAAGTTCTGCAATTTCTGGAACGGCTTTTATCTCTTGAATAAGGTGTAATAATCCTTTTCTTACTAATGGTTCTCCCCCAGTTATTCTTACCTTCCTTATCCCAACCTTAACTGCTTCTTTTACAACATTGATAATTTCTTCATGTCTCATAATATCTGCATGAGTGACCTTCTCAATACCCTCTGGCATACAATAAATGCATCTTAAATTGCATCTATCAGTGACAGATATTCTTAAATAATCTATTTCTCTTTTAAAAGTATCCTTCATTAAATCACTCTCAATCCAATATCATTAATTACATAGCCACCAATTTCTTCAACCTTTTTCTTGAAGTCATCGCTTTGAATAGTATTGATAAATTTATTAAATATATCTGACTCAGCAAATCCTTTATCTACAAGGAAATCATATCTTTCTGAGGCAACTTCAATAAAATCAAGTCCTTTCATCTCAGCAACACTCTTTATGCAAAGACCTGCATCAACTTGTCCTTCACTTACTGCAGTTGCGACTGTCATATGAGTCGATAACTCATAATCGTAACCATCTATGCTACTTGAGTTGACTCCTTCTTCCTTCAGTAAGTAATCAAGTAATATCCTTGTTCCTGCTCCTCGTTGTCTATTCGCAAACTTAACATTAACAAGATCTTTTATACCCTTTATATTTAGTGGGTTACCTTTTTTTACTGCAATCCCCTGAATTCTCTCTACACCTTTATATAAATAGGCATTCAAATCATACTTCTCAATCAAAAAGTCATTATACACTCCATTCTCTAAGATGTGTACAGGGGCAAGATGACATTCACCATTCTTAATCGCTAATACTCCACCAAAAGATCCGATATGACTTGATGACAAACGATAGTGATTTTCACTTAGTAAATCATCTATGTAATCCATAATCAAATCGTGGCTACCAATGGAAACGATAGTTCTTTTAACCTCATCCAAGGAACTTAATAATCTAATGTCATGACTTGTTAATCTATCGTAACCTTCAACTTCTCTCGGAATTACTAGTAATCCATCAGCTTTAACCAAACTCATAGTAATGCCTGCTCCTCTAGTCAAAGGAGTGCAAATTAGTGTATCGTTCACATATCCTAATTTAACTCGTACATATTCCTCATTTTTTAATGATGAATATATTTTCTTACTAAGAATCGCTTTTACTAAAGAGATATTAGTATCTTGTTTAAGAAAGTGATTTATTATTTTCTTAACAACTATATCAAATGCTATATAAGTACTAACAGGATACCCTGGTAACCCAATTACTATCTTATTATTAACAATCCCAACTATTGTGGGTTTTCCAGGCTTAATACTAATACCATGAAATAATACTTCTCCTAGATCCTCAATTACAGCCTTCGTGAAATCTTTGCTACCTGCACTACTGCCTGCACCTACAATTACAAGATCGCTTTCTTTTGTACAATTAAGCACTTCATTCTTTAGTTTGTCGTAATCATCACATGAGACCTCTTTTATATTTGCGTTAGCGCCTAATTTTTCAATAGAGTACTTTACAAAATGTGAATTCGTGTCTAAGATTTTACCTTTTGCTATTTCCTTAGCGTCTTTAATAATCTCATTACCCGTAGGTATAATTAAGACATTTGGTTTCTTATAAACGGAAACCTCCACTATTCCTCCAGCAATCATTGCTTGAAGTTCAATAGGTGTGATTTTCTTGTTTCTAGGAATAATCATCTCACCTTCGACGATATCCTCTCCAACAGGCCTAATGTGTTGGAATGTTCTTGCTGGTTCTTTAATAAAAAGTTTATCATTTTTGTATATGCAATCCTCAATCATGATGACCGCATCATATCCATCTTCAATTGGATTTCCTGTATTTACTTCCTTATAATCAGTAATCTCAACCAGATTTCTTTCGCTTGCTTCATATGTATCTTTCGACTTAACCACAATGCCATCCATAGCCGAAGCATTATAAAAAGGCGACGAAATCCTAGCTATTTGTTCCTCTGCTGATATTCTATCTATAGAATTATACACGCTAACAGTTTCGATTTCATCGTATGGATACTTAAGCAATATCCCATCAAGTATCTCAATAACTTCTTCTGTTGTCTTTGAGTTTAAATAGATATTTCTCTTCATATTACTTAAAAGGGTATACTAATACCTCTTCTCCTTTTTCATAACCCTCGCTCTGCTCATCAATTATAATATAACCATTCGCTATCGCAAGTGGATGAATCATACCTGATTTTGCAAATATCGGCATAACATCCGTATCATAATTTACTAATAAGTAAGTTCTTCTTCCTTTTTCAGCAGGAACATTCATAGTAAGTTTACCTTTGAAATATGGTTTAGTAATCTCAACACCATAAAAAGCATTAAGTACTGAATCAAAAAATGTGTTCAAAACGATATATGCACTCGTTGGTTGACCTGGTAATCCCCAGATTAACTTATTTTGAACTTTCGCAACTATAGTTGGTTTTCCGGGCTTTATGTTTATTCCGTGAACTAATATATCCGCTCCTAGTGATTCTAGGATCTTTGCAGTATAATCCTCTTCCCCAACACTTGATCCACCAGATGTAATAACAATGTCGTTTTCGTTTATTTGTTCCATCATAGTGTTTTTATATAAATCGAAGTCATCCGCTATTACAACCTTACCTGTAATTTCAAACCACTCTTTAATATAGTTTTCAACTGTATACGTATTTATATCTCTAATTTGCCCAATTTCAATATCTAGTTCATCAGATAACTCATCTCCAGTTGATATGATAAAGCATTTGAGTTTCTTAAACACCTCAATCTTATCGATACCCAAAGCTTTCATTACACCAATGTGTCTTTCGGAAATTAAAGTATTTCGTCTAAACACAATACTACTTTTCTCAATATCGGTTCCTTTTCTAAATACATTTTGCCATTTATTAAGCGCTTGATTAATAACAATTTCATCATTCAAAACTTCTGTGTTTTCAATCATGCAAACAGAATCTACTCCTTTAGGAAGCATTCCTCCAGTTGGTACATAACAGGTTTCGTCATCATTAATCACAATATCTGTTTTTTTTCCCATTTTTACAGAACCAACGTTTTTGAGTATTGTTGGAGTCGTAACTGATGCTAATTGTACTGATTTTGAATAACAAGCATAACCATCAACTGTACTACGCGAAAAGTTTGGCAAATCCTCTAATGCAAATATATCCTCAGCTAAAACATAACCTAATGAATTCTTGACTTCAATGGTTATTTTATCTGCACCTGAAAAATTCTTTTTAATTATGTCTTCAGTTTCTTTTACACTTTTTACTTTAAACATTTTCATCACCTAATCGGTACTCGTGATCTTTTACTTCTTCAATAAACGATCTATTATGTGAAATGATAAATATATCCATTTTGCTTTTTAGCTCGTTTACAATATTTACTAATTCTTCAATAGATTCTAAATCAAGGTGAGTAGTAGGTTCATCAAGCAATAAGATATCAGGATCAAATATTATTCCTCTTATGATTCCCACCTTAACCTTTTCCCCACCAGAAAGTTGATGAGCGTTCTTGTTAAGAATATCATATATATTGAATTGCTTGGCCAGTTTTGCAATTAGGTCAGTGTTTATATCTTCATTTTTGATAGTCTTTGAGTAGGATATATTTTCTAACACTGTTTTATTAAACATAATTGGTTCTTGAGATACATAAGTAACACTTAGATTATTTTCGACTTCTCCATCGTAATCAAGGAGACCTGCAATAGCCTTAAACAAAGTTGTCTTACCGCTTCCATTACGGCCGGAGATTACAGTCACTCCTCTAAAAAATTCATAATCAGGGAAATCAATTTTCACTTTGGGGTAGGTTACTGATAAATTTATAATCCTCATCTTCTGTACCTCTCTAATACTGTATTAACTAAAAATGCAATTATTAATAGTACCCCACCCATAATAATTGAATTTGTGAAATCTCCCATGCTATTTGAAAGAGCAATATAAGTCGTCATTACTCTAGTTTCTCCTCTAATGTTTCCACCAACTAATATTACTGCT
>Ga0194000_1000004_pt1 | contig 93900 bp, 112 predicted proteins | sample FLT_67_MG_FD_140346 | JGI IMG/M metagenome (GOLD analysis project Ga0194000, IMG submission 140346) | Sediment microbial communities from the Broadkill River, Lewes, Delaware, United States - FLT_6-7_MG | ecosystem: Environmental > Aquatic > Freshwater > River > Sediment | place: USA: Delaware... | reverse complement strand
CAATTCTTTGTTGGACAAAAAGTCTTTTAACTCTGAATCACTCATACTGGTGAAATTATCATATACCTCTACATCTTCTGCATCATTGCTTTTAGGTAAAGACAATCTGCTCATATCTTTTACCCTTGAATCCACTTCATTGATATAATATTTTTTTATTCTTTCAATATCAGTGTTAGTAGCACCCGGAATAATAATTACCTTACCACTCTTAACTACTACATCACTACTAGGATCAATTAGTAAAATACACTCCATTGCGCTATGTGCTCTTTGATCGAACTGACCCGGCAAGTACTCAACTGCAAAATAGCTTTCGTCAATTAAAAGTTCTTCATATATATCATCAGTAAACTCAGATGAAAAGATTCTTTGTTTGGATTCATCAAAAAGTTTCTCACTTATGTTAAAACAGTCATATACATTGATTAATCTTAAGTTTGGAAAATCAAATCCCAAATTACTATTAATCTCTTTAAGTAAATCATTCGCTTCAACTTGAAAATCGGTTTTCTTTTCTACAAATATTCTCTTATCCATTACTTCACCCAATGTTCTGTCATTTCTTTTATTTCTTCTACTGTCTTATCTATAAAGGTAATATGACCCATTTTTCTGTTTTCCTTAACAACTTCTTTTTTATATAGATGTATATTACCTTCTTGTAGCTCATCTAAATACTTCATATGTTGTCCCAAAATGTTCAGCATAACTGTCGGTTGTTTCAAACTAGGATATTCTAACTTCTCACCAATTATTGATCTTAAATGTAAATCAAATTGACTTTCTTCACATCCTTCAATTGAATAGTGTCCTGAATTATGTGGCCTAGGAGCCATCTCATTAAAATAGACATCATTTCCTTTAACAAAATACTCAATCGTAAGTATTCCAGTAAAGTCCATCTTCTGCATAAATGCTCTTGTCATTGATGCAGCAAGTGTATTAACTAACTCCGATTGCCTATTAGGTAAGAAACTATATTTAAGTATTTTATTAACATGCTCATTTTCTGGAATTGGTAACAACGCAACTCCCGTTTCATTTCTAACCGCAACTACACTTATCTCAGCATCGAAATCAAGATATCCTTCTAAGATGCATTTATACTCTAGTAAATCACTACATTTATCTATATCAGAAATGTTCTCAATTAACACTTGTCCTTTACCATCATAACCAAAGGATACTGTCTTTAATATTGCTGGTAAGCCTATCTCCTCAATACCCTTCAGCAAATCACTTTTATTCTCAACTTTTGCAAAAGGAACAGTTTTTAATCCAGCAGCAAGACATGCTTCTTTTTCTCTTAGTCTATTTTGTGAATAGTAGAGTGGTCTGTACCCTTGCGGAATATTATATTTTTCTTCCATATCTCTTACAATACGAAATGGAACATTCTCAAACTCATATGTAACTACATCGCTTAATTTGCATAACTTCTCAATCATACCGTAATCATTGAAATTAGCAACAATATGTTTATCAGCAACATACGAAGCAGGACAATTTATAGTTGGATCTAAACATACAACATCAAATCCTCTCTTTTTACAAGAAATGGCAAGCATTTGTCCTAATTGCCCACCACCTATAATTCCAACTACCATTACTTCAAAACATCTCCTAATACTTTATCAGTCATTCTCTTACGGTAATTGTCTATTCTATTTTTAATTTCTTCATCGAAAGCAGCTAAAATCTGTACCGCCAATAACCCTGCGTTCTTCGCTTGATTAATCGCTACAGTTGCGACAGGTACTCCCCCCGGCATTTGTACTATAGATAAAAGTGAATCAAGTCCATTAAGATTGCTAGACTTAACAGGTACACCAATAACAGGTAAAGTAGTTTTACTTGCTACCATCCCTGGTAAATGAGCTGCTCCACCAGCACCAGCAATAATAACCTTTATCCCTCTATCATATGCACTACTAGCATAAGCAAACATCTTATCTGGAGTACGATGTGCACTTACAATTTCTTTTTCATATGGGATTTTCAAATCATCCAAAATGTCACATGCATCTTTCATCACATTCCAATCTGAGATTGATCCCATAATTACACCAACTAATGCTTTCATATTTACCTACCTTCTATAAAAATAGTAAAAGGGAGCCCTAGACTCCCCATAACACTTCACGCACTAAAAAAATGATAATAAGTGTTATGTAGTCCCAAAATTTACGGTCATGGGGTAGAAACTTGCTCACCATATTTGAGCGGATATACATAAGTTATTTAGTTATAAATTATTATAACACTCATACCATTTTTACTCAACAAATATAAAAAGTAAGTGTTTTCATTAAAAAGGATTAAGTATCTTACTTAACCCGAATTAAAATCTATTGGTAACTTAATTGTCACTCTATCATCCCATGTACGAGAATCTCCAAATAATATATAATATTCTCCATCTCCAACATACTCGAATACTAATAAACAATTTAGCGACTCCCCAGGAGGAATTTTAGTCCCCAGATTCGTGTAATCAACACTTACACGCTTCTTGACATCCAATCCTAATGGTGAGAAATATTCAATGTAATGATCATATAATGCTTTTTCCTCACTTGACTTGTTTGTGATTGTCATTGGAAGCAAAACATTTTTTGGTTCTGATGAACCATATGTCGATTCATTATCAAGGTAATATTCACCAAATGCTATCTTGAAATCTGAATATGATACTTTATCATCTATATCTTTAGTTTCATCGTAGTACGTAAACTCGTAATTCTTCCCAAGTACATCATCTTCAGAAAGAGCGATAATCTCTTTACCCTTATCAACTTCTATTTCTACTTCTGCACTTCCACTCTCCATCTTTATTGAATTTCCAATAAAAGTTCTATAGTTTAGGATAATTTTATACTTACCATCAACTGTATACTCAAAAACAATTTTTCCAAATTCTCCAGCTCCAGTCAGCATTTTATCATATGTCATTATATCACTTGCTATATAGGATACTTCTACTTCTTCTCCATTAGGATCAAGTATTTCAACAACATCATATCCATTTTTTAAGTTCATTGACCAGAAACTATTTGGTTGTAAGTTAATATTTTTCATATATAAATCAACTATACATGCTTCTGGAGCATCTATAAATCCATTTGAAGGAGTTTTCTCCACCTTAGATGACATAAATGTAAGTAATAGTCCTTTGAATATAGGAGAATCCCCTAGTTCAAAGATACCATTATTATTTACATCAATTGAAACCACTTCATCTAGAGTGTTGCTGTTTGTATTATTACTACATGCTGATATTATCAACACGCAAAAAATTATTACTAGTATCTTTTTCATATCTTTCCTCTCAACTTGTTATTTATTATACCCTATACTCACTTATCGCTAGCTAAAACTCAAATAAACACTTCTAGTTCTTAAACGCTAGTTTTATTCGCTTTTTAGATAACGTGTATAGTATATAAGCATATGATATAAACTGAAGTATACTTAACCAAAGACCACCGAATCCAATCACATAGTTAAACGCAATTCCAAAAAACCCAAAAATAACCGCTACATACATCAATATTAGCCATACTATTCTTGACCAGTTCTTTCCTACATAAAGATAATAAAACAATAATAATGCTAAAATGCTCCTAACAACTACTTGAGTACTAAACCCAACTTCTAAAACAGTTAATAACTCTATAATGTAATATAATGTAACAATAATCCAAAAATCATTTTTAAATCTTTTCATATTTTCTCCTATATCAATTTTGTATTGACTTCACTCCCTTAATAAGAAGTGATTTTTCTATAATAATATTTTTCTCCTGCTGTTTTTGTAAACAATAGTAATCACCACAATTATGTAGGGTATCAGCATAGTGAAGGACGCAAACCTCGTGGCAACTCCGTTGAGTCCAAAAATATTCATTGTCGCATGAATAAATATGACCAATGCTATATTGTTTGTTGTTGCATAAACATAACCAAAAACAATGCCCGATAGTAAAGGAAGAATTAACCCAATTACTCCCAAACTTTGTGTTGAAACAACAAATATGTGACTCAACATAAAAATAACAGATGAAACTACTATTATGACTTTATCATTACTTATGTACTCCCTAAGAACCTTAAATAATGTTTTCCTAAATAAAAATTCCTCTATCATTGCAATAATTAGTATTTGATATAAAGCATACTTCAGTACATAGGTAATTGGTAAAACAGAAAACACATATCCTCTAGAAGATATAAATGTAATAAACACAAAAACAATAACACTTACAAATAAGGCATTGATCTGTATCTTAATAGCATATGAAACAATTAACTTTAGGTTATTCCTTGTTTTTTTTGTTCGCCTAAATGCTAAATAGATATACATACTAGGAATTATAAGCCCAACCAAATAAATTAAAACAAAATCCAGTATGTCATTGCTAATAGCTTTTGTACAGCTCATAATAATAAATGGATATAATATCATATAGATAATTACCAATAATAACTTCAAAAATTTATTCAATCTATCAAACTCCCTATTATCAACTTAATCAGTAAACTACTCTAATTTGATTTAATAAAATCAATGGTTGTGATGAGACAAAAACATGATGCCTCATCACAACAAAACTATAAGAATATTGTGCATGCAAAACAAAGAATTCAATCAATGGACTTCATTAAAATCTATTATCACATACATTGTCAAAAAAATAATCAAGTTCAGACCTCTCTCTCTCTATCAACCCATTGTAGTGACTTTCAGATTCCACAAGAAGCCTGTATCCCCATATCGCTTGAACACTCAATTTCTCTTGTCCTTTGTATGCAAAAACCCAGTCTTCAGATAATGATGAATCTTCTATCTGAAAATAATCAGCTCTGAGAAAGCTAGGTCTATTTATACTTGAAACAATTAGATAATATAAACTGAAATCGAACATAACCATACCATATACTGTATATTCTTTTCCGACCACTATCTCCTGAGTACTTTCTTTTCTTTTATTCCCTTTGTTCACATCTGTCGAAAATCTAAAATAGCATTCATTCGTTACACACTTTACTCTCATATTAAATCCTCACTTTTTTTAGTAATCTATAAACTCAAAATCATCAAATAATCCAGTTATATTGTTATAGACGTAATGGATGGTAACCCTTTCCCCCTCTGCACGTTGAGAGAATCTTTCTTTTTTAACCCATCCGTCATAATCACACCATGCCCCTTCATTAGATACGGTATAATGAAGATGCCTACTGCAATGAGTAATCCATAAACCGTAAAAACAATTCCTTCAGGCACTCCGTATTCAAGTGCATTCAAAAACACCCCAATAAAAAATAAGGGGATGGTTACATATTATAGATTTTTCTACTCCTAATATCTGTATACGCTGAAAACATAACGGAAATAGTAAGTAATATTATTTTGGTCAAATACATGGTTCCCCTTTGCTTTACTGATGTACATAAATTTCTATTGTATTAGTTAGAATGATATCACACTTTTTTACACATACGACAAAACTGCAACATCACCATTCAAAACCATTACTTAGTGGGCTTTTTTTGAAAGATGTTGCAAAAAAAAGGACAATACTGTAATAGTATTGTCCTAATTACTATTTAATTATTATCTGATTAAACTTACCACTTAGATGTCTAATTGGTGTAATAGTAATAAATGCATCTTGATCTATTGAAATAACACTCTTTTTAACATCATATACTTCATGTGATTGTGTAACCATAGTAAGGACTTTTTTGTGAGTGTTTGAATATGCACCAATTGCATCATACATTGTGATTCCATGTTCGTATGACTTGAGAAGTTTTTCTTTTACCAGTTCACCCATATTAGTGATAATCTCAACCTTAACTCTCTTATAACCTGTATGAATTCTATCAAGTAGGATATTTGAAGTGATATACCCAACCAATGTATACAATGCAACACTAGGACTAAAGAACACTATACTCATAATCAATATTAGTCCATTTGATGTTAAATTAATCATTCCCACAGATGTCTTTTTTCTAAGTGATAGGAATTGACTAATTACATCCATTCCACCAAGTGATGCTCCTGCTCTTAAGGCAATACCTGCTCCAGCCCCTATGAATAATCCTGAAAATATTGCATCAGCTAAAATATCGTTTGGAAATAATGATACATTTCTTGAGAAAAATCCCAAGAACAAAGACTGTAGAATTATTGAGTACATAGTGTAATAGAAGAATTTCCTAGATACACCTTTCAATCCAATAATCAAAACTGGTATATTAAGTACAAAAATCATCAAACCAATATTTACATCTATATTACCTTCTAGCAGTAATCTTCTTGCTATTAGTGAGAATCCAGTAATTCCTCCAGTAAGTAAATCAGCAGGAACTAAGAAGTATCCTACACCAACTGCATACAAAAATGTCGCGAATGTAACCATTAATATTCTTCTTATCTCGATATGGTACTTTTTCATTTTACTTTTGTTCCTTTTTTAACATTAGTTTTTATCACTTCAAGTTTTTCATCATCTTCAGCAGCAAGAATCATTCCCTCTGATAACTCTCCTCTTAGCTTGATTGGTTTTAAATTAGTTACTACAACTACTTTTTCACCAACAAAATCTTCTGGCTTAACATGCTCAGCTATCCCTGATACTATTTGTCTAGTCTCACCGTCGATATCGATTTTGCTTACTAAAAGTCTATCCGCCTTTGGATGCAACTTCGATTCAATCACTTCTCCTACTCTCATATCAACTTTCATGAACTCTTCAAAAGTAATCTCAGGCACTTCCTCTTTCTTCTTACCATTCATAAGGCTTAGTATATACTCAACCTCTTCATCTAAATCAAGTCTTGGGAAAATTACTTTAGCTTCTTTAACATCAACTTTTGTAAGTACACCATACTTTATTTGCTCCCAAGTTTGATATTTATCTTTTATACCTAATTGATCAAATACTGTCTTTGTAGTTTCAACAAATGTAGGTATTAAAAGAATTGTTGCACACCTTATGCTTTCGACAAGATGATAAAGAACATTTTCTAGTTCATCTTTTTTGGATTCATCTTTTGCTAGCAACCAAGGTGTTGTTTCATCGATATATTTATTAGTTCTACTTATTAGAGTCCAAACACTTGCTAGTGCTTTTTGTAATGCAAACTTTTCAATGTTTTCTTCAAAGTCTGCTTTAGTAGTTTCAATCAATTCTTCAATCGTTTTATCAAACTTTGTTGTAGCTTTGTTCTTTTTGATTGATCCATTGAAGTATTTATTTATCATAGCAACCGTTCTGTTAACTAAATTCCCATAATCATTTGCGATATCTGAATTAACTCTTTGAATAAAGCTATCTGGAGCAAACACTCCATCATTACCATATGATAACTCTCTTATAAGAGCATATCTTACTGCATCTACACCATATCTTTCAATTAATGGTTCAGGATATATTACATTCCCTTTAGATTTACTCATCTTACCATCTTTCATTAATATCCAACCATGTACAAACAATTTATATTTAACTGGTATATCAAGAGCGAACAGCATAATAGGCCAGTATATAGCATGGAATCTAAGAATGTCTTTTCCAACTACATGAATGATTTCATCTCCATTTACCCAAAATTTTTGATATAAACTGTCATCTTTTGAGTAAAGTCCTAACGCTGTTAAGTAATTGCTTAATGCATCAATCCAAACATATACAACGTGTTTAGGATTGCTCTTAACTTTTACTCCCCACTTAAGTTTAGTACGGGATACACATAAATCCTCTAATCCACCCTTAACAAATGCAACTACTTCATTTCTTCTACTCTCAGGAAAAATGAAATCAGGGTTCTCATCAATATGTTTTAGAAGCTTGTCAGCATACTTGCTTAATCTTAAGAAGTAACTTTCCTCTTTTAAAACTTCTGTTGGTGCGCCACATTCAGGACATGTTTTATCTTCATTAAGTTGAGTTTCAGTATAGAAACTCTCGCATACTTTGCAATATGCTCCTTCATACTCACCTAGATATATGTCATCATTTTCTAATAGTTTCTCAAAGATTATTTGTACAATATCTTCGTGTCTTGCTTCCGTTGTGCGAATAAAATCATCATATTCAACATCAAATAGTTTCCATAGTTTCTTTAGATTATCTGCAACAAAATCCACATGCTCCTGTGGTGTTTTATTGACACTCGCTGCTACTGTCTCAACTTTTGCTCCATGCTCATCAGTTCCAGTTAGATAATAAGTATCATATCCTCTTAAGTTTTTGTACCTTTTCATAACATCACATGAAACAGTTGTATAGGCAGTTCCAATATGAAACTTACCTTCAGGATGTGATGGATAGTAAATAGGTGTAGTTACATAAAATGTTTTCATATTTCCTCCTACAAGAAATCCTTTTTATTGTCTTTTAGTATTACATATATTTTGTAGATGTAATAAGCTGCTGCTACAAATGTCAATGCTATTGATACTAACACAACAATCAGTACATCATCTGGAAAAATCATATAGGGAACAGTGTTGAAAATACTTATCGCAATTATCAATTGATATATATACTTATGGTAGTTTATCTTCTTCGAGTTTACCCTTTGAATATATCTCTCACTGTAGGTAAATAGCATATAAACCAAAAATAGAATCAACCCAATTAAAAGTAACATAAATAGTGTCACGATAAATAATTCATTAAATTCCATTTCCGAGAATATATAAACAAAAATCCCCATAAATCCACCAAGTAAAACTCCAAACCAAGCTATTGTACGCCCAACATGATTTCTAAATCCCTCGTGATCAACAATATCTCCCTCTTCTGCGTGAAGTCTTGGCAAATTAAATCCTGGAATCCATCTTCCGGATTCTTTAATATAAATCTTCTCGCTTTTTGCGATAAAGATACCTATAGGTAATAATATCAACAATGTGCTTCCAACTACTATCAACTCAATAATCCAAATATTCATATTCCCTCCTAATAAAAAAGTCCTTATTTCTAAGGACGTAATATACGCGGTACCACCTTAGTTCATAACAAAGTTATGCACTCTTCTGTTAACGCCAGCCACGTGTTAGTCTTTCCTCTAACAAACTCCAGAATCATTCTCAATTACTACTAGTTTATCCCTTTCACCAACCGGGACTTCTCTAAAAAACATTTCGTAATATCTCTTTCCTTCTTCGTATATCTTAATATACTTATTTAATGGGTAAATGTCAATCATTAATGAATATTATGATACTCATTGTAAACATCCTGTTTCCTCATGTTTCTTTCCTTAGCTACTCTTTTAATAGCCTCTGTAGGATGTAATCCTTCTTCTATATAAATATCAACATGTTCTGAAACAGATACGGTGATTTCATCCTCTTCAGTATTACCTTCAACTACTAAAACAATCTCACCCTTGCTAGTTACAGGATTTTCAATGAACTCACTTATTCTACCATAGCTAAATTCTTCAAATTTTTTTGTCATCTCTCTAGCAATAACAATCATTCTATCACCAAACACCTCATGCAAATCAATTAAACATTTATCAAGTCTATGTATTGATTCATAAAATATCATAGTATGTCTAATACTTCTTATTTCTTGCAGTTGTCTTTTTCGTTTATTCCTATCTAAGAATCCATAGAAAGTATAAGGTTTTGGCGGTAATCCGGAAACGATCAAAGCCATTGTTGCGGCACTTGCTCCAGGTATTGGCACAACATTATACTCAACGTATGCTTCTCTAACTACTTCAAAACCTGGATCACTTATAACTGGAGTTCCTGCATCGGAAACCAAAGCCACATCATGACCTTCTGATAATAAGTTCAATATTCTATCTTTTTCTATGTTTTCGTTATGTTCATGGTAACTATATAGTTTCTTTTTGATATCTAAATGATTTAAGAGTTTTTGTGTAATACGAGTATCTTCACAAAAAATGAAATCAACACTACTTAGTATTTCAATCGCACGATAAGTGATATCACCTAAATTGCCGATTGGAGTCGCAACTAAATAAAGTGTTGATTTATTATTTTGATAACTTTTATTCGTAATCATTACTCGCTTAAAGCAATCTTTACTTTTTCTCTTAAATCTTTTTCCATATAAACAAGTTTAACTAAGTTAGCTTTCATACGAGATGATACTTCCCACTCGTCTAATATAGTCTCAATGAAAGTATGCTCTTCTGCATGATAGAAATCATCACTTAATGATAAATCAATTAAATTTAGCAAAGCAATTCTTTGAACCATTTTAGTGCTGTTCGAGAATAAATCAAGTGCTATCTTATAGTCACCATTATTATAATCCTTTGCATCATCACCCATCTCAGTGATTTTTCTTTGTACACTCTTGCTCTCTAACTCATGAACATTTCCATCTGCCTTAGTCATATGAAGTGCTAAGTCTAAAAACAAGTGCTTTTCTTTTTTATCTAGTAGGTCTAAAAACATATAATCATCTCCTTCATCTAAATTATATCATAGTTTTTTTTAAGTAAAATACTTCTCGCACAATCTTTGTATACTCTTCTCCCTTATGTACGAATATTGGTTCTAATACCTTCATTCCAGCATTCGCACCTTTTTGGGCAATTATGATTAATCCATTAGCGTTTGTACCTTTTGATGGATAAACCATTCTTAATGATTTTGGTTCTAAGGAGTGCTGTCTTAACAACCCCATAAGTTCTGCTAGTCTATCTGGCCTATATACCATAGCAAGATATCCCTTATTTTTGAGAACTTTCTTTGCTTCTATTAAAATATCTTCTAACTTTAGCTTAACCTCGTGTCTGGCTATAGTTTTGTACTCTGTTTTGTTTATATTACTTGATTCTAAATGCTTAAAGAATGGTGGATTGCAAGTTACAAGATCGTAACAATTAACCCCTACTTCTTTATGAATACCAATTAGGTCTCTATTATAAAGAGTTATCTGATTCTCAAAATTGTTCATCTTAACAGATTTATCTGCTAGCCTAAATACATCCTCTTGAATCTCAACCGCTTCAATTAAAGCATCAGTCCTCAAGGTTAAGTATAGAGGTATTGGCGCATTACCTGTACCAAAATCAATAATCTTTTTTGTCTTTATGGATACAGGCGCAAAATATCCTAGTAATAATGAATCAAGTGAAAAGTTAAACATATCTGGCCTTTGAACTATTTTGATACCATCATACGCTAAAAGGTCATTTACTATTTCTACCATTTAACTCATCCACTTTATATCTAATATTCTTATCTTCTTCATGCACTAATACTTCTTGTTTTAATATATCAACATCAATTACCTTACAACCCTTGCAGTTTGGAGTAGTTACCTCTTCTCCCACTTTTGGTAAGTTCTTTTGTAAATCAATGTATGTTTCGTGTTCATATTTTATGCAACACAGTAACTTTCCACATAATCCCGTTATTTTTGTGGGATTAAGTGATAAGTTTTGCTTCTTCGCCATTTTGATACTTATTGTATCAAACTCGCAAAGGTGTGTTGAACAACATAACTCTCTACCACAAAATCCTAATCCACCTAAAGCTTTTGCCCCATCTCTTTCACCAACTTGACGAAGTTCAACTCTCGTGCGCATTTCTTTTGCTAGATCTTTAACTAATTCTCTGAAATCAACTCTTTCTTCTGCCGTATAGTAAAAAACAATCTTTTTCCTATCTAAAGTATATTCAGCATTTAGAAGTTTCATTTCAAGTTCATGTTCTAAGATTAATTGCTTACATATATCAAAATTCTTTTTAGCTTGTACTTTGTTTGCTTCATAATCGTTTAAATCTTTTTCAGTAGCAATTCTTAATACTGGTTTTAAATCATTAATAACTTCATCATCAGTGATTGTTTTTTCTTCACCGGATACCATACCTAATTCTATCCCTCTTGCTGTTTCCACCACAACAAAATCATCAATATCTGGATTGACTCCGTTAGTTGCGAAATAGTACCTCTTACCAACTTTTTTGAATTGTACTGGTATTACATTGTGTTCATTCATATTATCTCCAATCAAGCTTCTGTATAACCCTATCTAATAATAGTGGTACATTAACATAATGCTTAAGTTTATTTCTTTCATTAAACAAATAATCAATATTCTCAATTACGGTTTCTGTAGGTATTTCTCTCAATTTAACTAAAGATACATTATCAGGAAATATCGTTTCAAGATTCATCTTATGATTCAATATATCCTTATAGTAATATAACAGCAAATCTAAGAATAGTCCACAATTATCTCTATTTACAAACTGCCCATTTTCATGGAAATAGATTAATGCATTGTGATACTTATTAGCATAGATGTTTCCTAACTCATATATAACATCAAGCATATTCTTGAATTCTTCTGATTCTGCTAGTTCTTGTGCCTCAAATATGTTATTAGTAACAAGTGGTAATATTCTAGAATATTCTTCACTAATACCTTTATCAAGTAAATTCTTTCTCATAATCGAATCACTTACTTTTGAGAATGACAACACTTGAGCTCTTGAAATGATAGTTGGAAGAATCATTTGAATATTCTCAGTTATTAGAATAGCATATGTATTTTTGTGTGGTTCTTCGAAATACTTTAATAAGCTATTAGCAGCCGAAGGTGTCATTTTGTCAATGTGGTTTATGATGTAGACTTTTGCTCCTTCTACTAAACTTGTTTTATTTAACTCTTGGATTAAACTCTTAATTTGCTCTTTCTTTATGGAATTACCATCAGGTTCTACCACGATTACATTTGGATGGCTTCTCATATCGATGCTTAAACATGTCTTACATGTTCCACAACCATCCTTACAAAGAAGCATTTTTGCAGTATCAATCGCAATATCTAATTTTCCTGTTCCTTTCGCTCCCTCAAAAAGGTAAGCGTGACTAAGACGCTTTTGTTGATAACTGTTAATTAAGATCTTTACAACACTAGGCTGAACATTACTATATTTTTCTAGAATCATACAAGAAATCCTCCACTAACTTAATGGTTTCTTTTTTGACTTCTTCAATATCTTTCTCAGCATTAATTCTTCTTATTCTAGGTGCAAACTTATCTATTAATTTATTATAGCCTTCATAAACTAAATCATGAAACTTTCTTGTCTCTAAATCAAGACGATTAACATTTCTTGAGTTAGCTTTAATTCTTTCTAAACCTACTTCAGGAGTTACATCAAAGAATAGTGTTAAATCAGGCATAATATCACCAATAACAACTTTATTTATTTCATAAACTTTGTCCATACCAATCTCACGAGCGTATCCTTGGTAAACTATTGAAGAATCAACAAAACGGTCACACAAAACAATTATTCCTTTATCTAATGCAGGAATAACCTTCTCAACCAAATGTTGTCTTCTTGAAGCGGCAAACAAGTATGCTTCTGTCAATTCATCCATCTCAGTGTTTTCTTTATCTAAGATAATCTCACGAATCTTTTCAGCAATTCTTATTCCACCTGGTTCTCTAGTAACGATTACTTTATGTCCTTTTCCTTCTAAGTGATCCCTTAAGGCATCAATCACAGAAGTTTTACCCGAACCTTCGCCACCTTCAAAAGTAATGAAATATCCCATAGTAGTCTCCTAATACCAAATTTTGTCTAAGTATAGTCCTTGAGGTTCAGCGCTCTTTCCAGCGCTATCCCTATTTTGATCATTCAATATCTTTAAGATATCTTCTTTTCTTCCATAACCTATCTCAACTAACGTACCTACAATTGTTCTTATCATATATCTAAGGAAGCCTTTTCCCACGAATGTAAATATTAAATCCCCTTCATCATACATAAGATCTGCTTCATATAACTCTCTTACATAGTTTTCATAAATTGTCCCACCAGTAAAACTCTTAAAGTTATGTGTGCCAATCAACTTAGTGATTTCTTGTTTCATAAGACTTATGTCAAGTTTTCTTCTAACGAATGAAACGTTATGTCTTTTAAGGGGGTCGTAGTCGTTTATTGACATTTTGTAGATGTATCTTTTCTTCTTCACGCTATATCTAGCATGAAATTCATTAGATACCTTTTCTACTTTTTTAATATATATATCTTTGGGAAGAAAATTATTAATTGCTATCTTCCATTTACTTTCAGTTAAATCCAAAGTACTATCAAAATGAAATACTTGATTATTAGCGTGAACTAATGAATCAGTTCTACTTGCTCCATGAATTTGTATATCTTCATTGTGTAGCTTTGCTAAACTATATTCTATCTTATCCTGGACAGTTGGTTGATTCTTTTGCCTTTGCCATCCAAAGTAGTTTGTCCCATCATAGGCAACTGTGCACTTTATCCTATAAGCCAAAAACAATCACTCCAGGTATTAATAGTAATATAAATACCATAACTCCATAATCTACTAATCTAAACTTAAACGACGCTAACTTAGTTCTCTTCTTACCAGGATAATATCCTCTAGCTTCCATAGCATTTGCTAACTCATCAGCTCTTTTGAATGATATTATAAACATTGGAATTAGCAATGCAATTATTTGTACCACTTTCTTTCTAAGACTGCCCTCTTTAAAATCTACTCCTCTACTGGCTTGTGCTTTCATTATTTTATTTGCTTCATCCAGTAAAGTCGGGATAAATCTAAGTGCGATACTTATCATCATTGATATTTCTTCAGTCGGAACTTTTATCTTCTTAAGCGGTAACATAACAAGTTCTAATCCGTGATTTAAATCTGTTGGTTTTGTAGTCAATGTAAGTAAACTTGATAATGATACCAATATAATAATTCTAGTAATTAAGAACACAGCAAATACTAATCCATTTGAATATACTTCAAGTTTAAGTACATTCATAGCATTCATTAAATCAAATGAGAATGCATAAAATACTAAACCTGTAGTTATTAGAAAGAATATAAACCTAAACTTTAGAAATCTCTTAATCAAGTTATATATAACTATTACTCCAAATGCAATCCCAATTGTTGCCCAAGAGAAATACATGTTGAAATCATATAGTAATGTTCCTTGTTTATTAAAGAATATTTGGAATATAACCATAAAGAACATCAAAAATGCTAACGGCGCTATTCCTCTAACAAAACTCATAAATGGTATTTTAGATGAAAGTATAATAATTAAAGTTACTAAAAAGAACACTCCCATTGATATTAAATCCTGAACAATGAAGGTAATAACGATAAGCAAAATAAGTGAAATAATTTTTGTTCTTGGATCAAGTTTATGTATCCAACTATCAGCTGGAATATATTTACCAATAATTATTTGCATAGTTATTCCTCCGTTAACTCAGATACTACTTCATCAAGGTTGAAAAGCACCTCATCATAGTTTGTACCCATTACTTTATTAATTTCAGCAACAATGCTCATATATGCTGGTATGTCTAGGTTATACTTTTTAAGCAGTTCTCTATCTCTAAACAACTCTCTTACTTTACCATCATAAGCCTTTCTAGCATTTTGTAATACGATAACTCTATTTGCATATTCAGTTACTACATCCATATTATGTGTAACCAAAATTATAGTTTGATTAGTTTTTTTATGGATGTCCATAAATAAATCCATCATTTCTCTTTGTCCTTGTGGATCTAATCCCACGGTCGGCTCATCAAGAATTAAAACTTCAGGTTCCATAGCTAAAATACCAGCAATCGCAACCCTTCTCATTTGTCCACCACTCAAATTAAATGGAGATCTCTCTAGATGTTCTTCCTCTAAACCAACTGTTTTAATAACTTCTCTAGCTTTCGCTTTAGCTTCCTCTTTGCTTAGACCAAAATTGATTGGACCAAACATAATATCTTTTTCTACCGTTTCTTCAAACAATTGATACTCAGGAAACTGAAAAACCATTCCTACCCTTTTTCTGATAGGAGTTAGCTTTTCTCCTTTAGCAACTGGCATATCAAAAACACTTACTTTTCCTTCACTCGGGGTAAGCAATGCATTCATATGTTGTATTAAAGTAGACTTACCACTTCCAGTATGCCCTACGACTGCTATAAACTCTCCCTCAGCCGAGATATCTAGGTTTACCTCTCGTAGTGCTAAAGTTGTCCCTATTGAGGGATAAGCAAAACTTACATTGTTAAACTTAATTGCCATAATACTTCCCTCAATCTTTCATTGTCATTTGAATCTAATTTATCTATAATCTTCATAGCTGGCAAAATATCTAAACCAGCAGAAATTATCTTCTCTTTTTGCTTAAACACTTCAAGTGGCGTACCTTCTAAAATAACGGAACCTTCATTTAGAACTAAAATTCTGTCACAAAGAACTGCTTCTCTCAACTCATGGGTAATTGTAATTATCGTTTTCTCACCATCTTGTAAGTTACTAATTGTATCCATTACTTCTTTACGACCCTTTGGGTCTAACATCGATGTTGCTTCATCAAGAATTAAGATATCAGTATCCATAGCTAACGCTCCTGCAATCGCAACTCTTTGTTTTTCACCACCACTCAAGTTATGTGGTTCTTTATCTAAGTACTTTTTCATATTAACTTTATCACTATAATAATCAATTCTTTCAATCATTTCTTCTCGCGACATGCATCTATTTTCTAAACCAAAAGCAATATCATCTTTTACTGTAGCTCCCACAAATTGATTATCCGGATTTTGAAATACTATCCCCACAGATTCACGAATCTCATATTCATTGCCATCAACTAATTCTTTTCCGTTGACGAAGATCTGCCCTTTGTCCTTTTGAAGTAATCCCACTATTAATTTGCTTAAAGTAGACTTCCCACTTCCATTGTGTCCTAGTATCCCAATCCATTCACCTTTTTCTATAGATAAGTTAATGTCCTTTAAGACATCTCCTTGTTCTACATCATATGCAAATGTTAAATTTTTAATTTCAATAGCCTTCATTATACAATATCATCCAATCTTTCATGATCGCCACCATAGACTGAAACTACAATCTTATTGGGAGCGCAAATAATATGCGGATACCAAGAATCATATGTAATTGGTTCCATATAAACACAATTCTGGTCAGGACAGTCTGCATGAATCATATCAACATATCCATCTTTAACAATTAATTCATTATGTCCCTTTTCATCAATAACAATATGCCTATTAGTAATATCTGTTAAATAAAACTTATATAATACTTTTCCATCATATGTAACTTCAACGATATAATCATTAACTTCATCAGATGAATATTCATTTCCCTCTGAATCATAATAATAAGTAGTGTCGAACTTCAAAACATAATACTTTTCATCATCATATATATGATAATCACCAATTGCATCAGATAAAACCACTATATCATCAGTAAAAAACTTTCTACCGAAATCATCGATATAATACTCTCCATCAACCTTATCTAAATATACTTTTTCATCTTTTACTAAAGCATAATGGCCTTCATTATCTTCAAATATATCAGTTATGATTGTATTTCCATTATCTTGAGTCAAATCACCTGCTACACTTGAAAAACTCAAGAAAGCTATAACTGCCAAACCTAATACAATGAAGATGATAATGAAATCACCTATTTTCATGCATATCACCTCTAGTCCAACTTATATTATATCAAATTTACTCATTGATTTATATAAGGTTAAACTCATATCATCTATGATGTTTCATCGTAGCTGCTGAAATCACCTTACCAATTTTTTTTAATACAAAATCAATACTTTCCTCATCGTTCAATAAATCAAAATCTTTTATGTTCAATCTTAACACTGGTGCATAGTGGAAATTGTCAATCCATTTTCGATACTCTTTGTGTAACATCTTCCAGTATGATATATCAGTATCCATCTCCATTTGTCTTCCTCTTTCGTTGATTCTTCCTAAAATATCCTCTAGCTCACCATCAACAAAAATTACTAAATCGGGATGAGGGAAAAACGGAGTTAATACCATTGCTTCAAATAGTGATCTATATGTTTCGTAGTCATCTTTTGTCATAGTTCCAGATTCGTAGTTGAGTTTTGCAAATATATCAACATCTTCATATATACTTCTATCTTGTATGAAACCTCCACCATGTGAAAACATCCTCTTCTGCTCCTTGAATCTTTCTGCTAAAAAGAACATCTGTAAGTGGAAACTCCATCTCATAAAATCGTCATAATACTTTGATAAATACGGGTTATCATCAACTCTTTCATAAGAAGTCATAAACCCCAATTTCTCTGCTAAAATCCTTGTTAAAGTTGATTTTCCAACACCGACTGTTCCCGATACAGTAATAACCGCATCAGCAGGAATATTATACTTTTTTAAGATCTCTTTCATATATCCTCCAGAATGAATTACTTAATTTATCTTAACATAAAAAAAGACTGATTTTCAGTCTTTCTTTTTAAACAATGTAAATCCTTTATACTTAAATATTGCAATTACGATTAATGTTATAATCCCCGCTACTATATAGGGAAGAATGAATTGAACTACCTTTAAAGATACATAGAATACTAATGCCACTAATAATATCTTTATAATCAATTCTAGTACTTCACGGAACTTATTTGCTTTCAACTATACCCTCATCCTTTTTAAAATAATCAATCGCATAAACCGTAATTAAACCTAATATGATAAATGGTAATAATCCAATTGCAATATGGAATAACACATAAACTATTAATCCGACGAAGAATAATTTGATCAGTGTTATAATTGTATCTTTTACTCCGTTAAATGAAATTTGCATATTTCCTCCTATTTTTTAACCTTAACTTCTTTTACTTCTACGTTCTTAAATGTCTTCATTGCTCCAGTAATGTCTCCATCCATTACTTCTAGTTCAGCATTTCTGATAGATAGTAGTCCACCATCTGTAAACAGTGTTAATAGCTCCAAATCGATATCTCTAATCGTCTTAGGACCTACTCCTAATTTGTATGTGTGTGAATTTCCATCAATATCTCTCAATGTCACTGGTCCGTTACCTGCTTCAAGATTAAATACTTCAATATCGATATCTCTCATCTCAACTGCACCATCTGTAGTTTTAATATTAGCTTCTTCTGCTGTTAACTCCTTAACACTTAGGATACTTGAAATTAGTTCAGCTTCAAACTTAGTAACATCAACTTCTCTAATCATCGTTGGATATCCTGATTCACTCTTAACTACAAGTGATGCTCCATCAATTTCCCTTAAATCAATCTTGTTTTCATTACTAATTTCAATGTCCTCAACATCAAGCTCTCTAATAATTAATTCAGCATTAGACTTTAATTTTAGACTATTGATACCATCTGGTAATAAAACAAGCATTCTCTTATTTTGCGAGTAAAGAATCTTTGATTCTTCTAACTCAACATTAAGTTTCCCTTTTTCCAGTGATGCTTCAAATTTTAGTGCTGATGGTAAGGCTTTGATCACGATGTTATCTTTTGAATGATTTGACACTTCAACTTTAAGTTTCTGCGGATTATGATCATTAATTACTACTTCAATATCATCTTCATAATCTTCAAATGAATAAACTTTTGAATTATCGTATCTCATCTTAAAGTTATCAAATGATTCACCAAAGTTAATATCTTTTAATTTACCAAGTGAAGCCATAGCACTACTGAATGCACTTGATACCTTCTTATCAATTTCAGCTTGCTTAATCTTCTCATTTGCTTTTTTGAATGCTACTTTAACACTATCCATCGATGATGTGATCGCTTCTGAAACCTTTTCGTTTATTTCTTGCATCTTTTCAGATTCAATTACAGTTTCGTACCCTTTTTTAACTGCACTTACTTGCTCATCAACAAAGTTTCTGAATGCCTCACTAGGATTCTTAGTTCCTAATTCATCATTTGCTGTTGCAGCAATCTCTTCAGGGCTTTCTAACATTTTTACAACTTCTTCTTCACTAGCTCCATCTGCCATTGCTTCTGTGAAATATGATTCGTACTCTTCAATTAGTGATACTCTATCGCTTTCACTAACTTGAAGTAACTCGTTTAATTTCTCAAAAAATTCAGCTTTACTCATTTCTTACCTCCTAATAACTTGTTAACTTTTTCACTAAACATCATCCATTCATTTGTCATGATGTATAATTTTTCTTTACCTTGACCCGTTAAGGTGTAATACTTTCTAGTTGGACCATCAGAACTTTCTCTTTCATATAGATCAAGTGATCCATCCTTTGTAAGTCTTCTAAGCATTGTGTAGATTGTACTCTCTCCCACTTCCAATGTCATAGACAAATTCTTTACTAACTTATAACCGTATGTGTCTTCTGCGTTTAACTCATTAAGCACACATACTTCAATTATTCCTTTTTTAAATTGAGTATCCATCTAATTGTCTTCCTCCTTTTTAAATAACTTCTCCAATCCTGAGAATACAGCTTCTCCAACTTCAGAAAGACTCTCACCAATGTTTTTGCATATTTCGGTTTCTTCTACTTTCTTAATACATTTTTCTGCTGTTTTATCTACTTTATCGATGATCTTCCCACCGATATCAAATACACTATTGAAAAAGTCATTTGCTTTATCTTTCATATTACCTCCTCTATTTCCTATAACGAAGTAGTGAGGGTAAAAAAATAATTCACTACTTCCTTATGTGCTATAGTACAAACCCATTATATACCACTACTTCTCATAATGCAATAGTAAAACTCATTTTTTTAAAAAAAGATTATGACTAATCATAATCTTCTAAAAGGTCCATTTTTTCAAGCAACATTTCGCCAGCTCTCAATATATTTTCACCCGTTTCTTTCATCTTCCTTAGATTGAGCAAGATTGGTATGGATGTCTCTATCAATACAATCATTAACAAAATCGCGGTAATGCTCATTTGTCCAACTTGTACTTGGAATACCCCACTCAAGTAAAGTAGGCAAATCGCACTTGATACAACCATCGATCCAAACAATGTTTGTCTATAGAAATTGAATGGCTGACAGAATATATAAAGCATTATAAGTCCAGCTACGAGAGTGGTAATTGCCGATATTGTTGATACTTCATAATCAGTTAAGCCAATTGGCTCCTGCAAAATATAAAGCGCTAATATATTAAGAAATACTACAATCGAACCTGGTAATGCCCGTTTAATTGCTTTAGGAATAAACTTTCCAGTTACTTTATTATTATTAGATTCTAAAGCCAACATGAATGCTGGGATACCAATAACGAATAATTCTATTAAAGTCATTTGAATAGGTCTAAATGGATAAGGCTTACTCAAAACAAATGTAAGCAATACAATCAAGAATGAATAAACTGTCTTCATCAAGAATAGTGATGATATCTTTTCAATATTATTAATCACCCTTCTACCTTCTCTAACAACCTTTGGCATTGAAGCAAAGTTGCTATCCATTAATACTAGTTCTGATACATTTCTAGCTGCTTCACTACCAGAAGCCATAGCGATTGATACATCGGCAGCTTTTAGAGCTAAAATATCATTAACACCATCACCAGTCATCGCAACTCTTAGATCTTTTGATTTCAATGTTTCAACTAATAGTTTCTTTTGATCAGGAACAACTCTACCAAATACAGTATATCTAGTTGCAGCTTCAATTACTTCTAGATCGGATTTACCTTCAAGTGAAATCGCATTTCTAGCATCTTTTACTCCAGCTCTTTCAGCAATCTCAGATACCGTTTTAATACTATCACCCGATATTACTTTTATATCAACATCATTCTCATAGAAGTAACTAAGTGTTTGGAAAGCATCTTCTCTGACGTTATCTTCCAATACTATTAGCGCTTCAGCAAATGTTTCTCCGTTGAAACCATCTTTAGAAAGAGTTGCTCTTGTTGAAGCTAGAGCTAAAACTCTTTTTCCTTTCGATGTAAACTCCTCAATTTGTGAATTTAGATTCTCGTCAATATTTAGAATGAATTCAGGAGCTCCTATTATATATGTACCTATTCTTCTAAAAGCAACCGCACTATACTTTCTCTTAGAAGAAAATGGAACACTTAATATAGGAGTGTAGTGATTTTCTTGCCCAAAGTACTTTTTAAGTCCTTGAGATGTAATATCAGATTGATCAAGATGATATAGCATAGAAGAGATTACTCTCTTATTCTTAAGTTTATTTCGTCCTGTTATGAAGTTTTCAACAGTCATAGTACCATCAGTAATAGTACCGGTTTTATCTAGACATAGAACATCAACTCTTGCTAGCATCTCAATTGAATATAGATTTTGAACTAATGCTTTTCTTCTTGCTAGTTTCATACTACTTACCGCTAAGGCAATCGATGTTGTTAGATATAGTCCCGCGGGAATTATACCTATCATACTAGCTGAAGTCTTTACTACAGTATCTTGATATTGCAAACCAAGATTGATATTTGTATAATATGAAAACACTCCAATAGGAATAATAATTAAGGCAACGATTCTTATTAATACATTTAATGCACTTAATATCTCAGATTTAGGTCGTTTAAGTTTTTTACCTGCCTTAGTAAGTTTACTTACATATGTATGTTTACCAACAGCTAACACTTGTGCAAAGCATTTCCCGCTAACCACAAATGAACCAGCTAACAGCGTTGCATCCTTATTCTTTACAATAGTATCTGATTCCCCAGTTAATAATGCTTCGTTAACTTCAATATCTCCTTGTAGAACTACTGCATCTGCCGGTATTTGCTTACCAGCACTTAAAACGATTATATCGTCTAAAACAACTTCCTTTGAATAAATCATCTGCTCCTTTTTACTTCTAATAACAGTAGCGGTAGGTGCATTCATTATTGATAACTTATCAACAGTTCTTTTAGCTTTAACTTGTTGGTATATTCCTATAGCTAAGTTAGTTAACACAACCGACATGAAGAATAAATCGCTATAAGCTTTTGCATAGATAAGCCAAGCAGCTAATCCAAAAAATAGTATATTAAAAAACGTAAATATATTTCTAAAAACTATTACAAAATAGCTTTTACTAATTACGTGCATCTCATTTGTTAGTTTTTGAGACTTCCTTAAATCTACTTGATCATTTGATAGTCCCTCATTAACACTCGTATTGTATCTTTCTACTTTTCTCATCACATCACCCTTAACAGTATTATATTTGATTTTATCATAATTTTATACTTTGATGTAATCACTATTTTTTAAAATCTATATGATATAATCATATCGGAGGCTATATGAAAGAATTCGTGCTTGGTCTAGTGTTTGATCCCAAAAGAGAACACATCATTCTAATTGATAGACTAAAAGACCCTTACAACTTAAAACTTAACGGCATTGGTGGCAAAGTTGATTTCGGTGAAACTCCTGAGCTAGCAATTCAAAGAGAGTTAAAGGAAGAAACTGGTTTTTCTATGGATGAAATATTGTTATGTGATTTTGTTCTTACAGTAGAGTTTAAAGAGGATTCATCAAAGTTACATGTCTTCTATATAAAACTAAAGGACAAATTTCCGATTAGAATCCATAAAACACACGAAGGGACATTTGCTTGGCACAAACTATCAGATGTTAATCTATTAGATGGTAGTGATGAAAAAATTGCAGGCGACGGCAGCATGGCCTTCTTTACAAAATTCATACTTGAGAGGAGAGCATAATGAATTTCTTTAGTGGCACTATGGGTGTAGAGCCCAACTTCATTTCATTTATTTTACCCTATTTTCTAATTACCTTATTCACTACTTTAATTATTGTATTCAGAAAAAAACTACGTAATTACAAACATGAAAAAACTCTTAGATATGCTTTCGCTACACTTATGGCAATAATTGAATTAATTTTCTTTTGGTGGACATTTACACGAGTAACTGATGGTTCAATAACTAAGTTTTTATTTGATGAGAGTATGATTCCTTTACATATTTGCGCATTAGCTCTTTGGTTAATGATATACTCAGCATTCACCGAAAATCAGAAAGTATTCAAAGTAGGATTCTTCATGGCAATCATGGGTCCTATTCTAACAATAGCCGGTGGTTCAGTGGATTTTTCATATGATAGATTCAGATACTGGCATTTTTATCAGGAGCACATCAATACATTTATGATGGCTAACTACTTACTATTTGTTAAGCAAATGAAAATAGTAAAAGGTGACTGGATAAAGTCATCAATTGTTACTGCATTAATAGCATTTCCAATAGCACTTCCTATTAACATAATGACTGGCTCTGATTATATGTATATATATAACTATGAACATTCACCATTTAGTATTATTGAGAACTGGATTTTGGCATTGGTAGTTGCAGTTTTAATGGTATTATTACTTTACTGGATTGTTGAAAAAATCTATTTATGGGCACAAAGAAAAGTAGATTGAATGCATTAAAAAACCCAACTTGCGTTGGGTATTTTTTTTATACAAATTCAATAATTGCCATTTCAGCACCATCACCACGACGAGGCCCAAGCTTCAACACTCTTGTGTATCCACCATTTCTTTCAGCGTAGCGAGGAGCTATATCTTCAAACAATTTTTGAACAGCATTTTGTCCAGTTTCAACATTAGCAGTTTCATAACGTACAAATGCACCAGCACGTTTTCTTGCCGCTAAAGTACCTTTTTTACCAAGAGTAACCATCTTATCTGCGATCTTTCTTAACTCTTTTGCTCGCATTTCAGTAGTTTCAATTCTCTCGTTGATAATTAGATCAGTAACTAAGTCACGTAACATTGCTTTACGTTGGCTACTTCTACGACCTAATTTACGATATCCTCTTGCCATAATGTACTCCTCCTTTTGAATTAGTAATTATTTAAACCTAAACCTAATTCCTCAAGTTTATCTTTTACTTCTTTTAAAGACTTACGTCCTAAATTTCTAATAGTCATCATATCTTCTTCAGTTTTCTTAGATAATTCTCCTACAGTAGAAATTCCAGCTCTTTTCAAGCTATTGTAAGATCTTACTGATAAATCAAGTTCTTCAATTGACATTTCAAGTATCTTAGTATTTGTATTATCTTCACGTTCAACAATAAACTCTGAGTCCATTGCCTTTTGACTTAATTCTACAACTACATCTAAATGTTCTATTAAGATTTTAGATGCCATTCCTAGTGCGTCTTCAGGTTTTATTGAACCATCAGTAGTAATTTCAATAGTTAATTCATCATGGTCTGCACTGTTATCTACTAATACTTTTTCTACATTGTACTTTACATTCTTGATTGGTGTATAAATTGCATCAATTGGAATGTATCCAACTGGTGCATCTGGGTTTTTGTTCTCCTCAGCATCAGCGTATCCAATTCCTTTTTTTGCTATTAACACCATTTTTAACTTAGCGTAATTTGCTAAATTAGCAATTACTTTCTCAGGATTAATTATCTCAACATCATTGTCATGAATAATATCTCCTGCTGTTACTTGTCCTTCACCTACTGCAATGATTTCCATTTTCTTCTCAACATTTGGATCATCACTATCAATCGTTAAGACTACATCTTTCAAGTTCAATACAATTTCAGTAACATCTTCAACGATGCCCTCAATCGAAGTAAACTCATGCTGAGCTCCCTCAATGTATACGTTAGTAATAGCAGCGCCCGGTAACGAAGATAACAACACTCTTCTTAATGAGTTACCAAGTGTTATACCAAATCCTCTTTCTAGGGGTTTAATTACATATTTCCCATAGAAATTGTCTTCTTGGTATGCTTCTACAGAAGTATTAGGCTTTTCAAATTTCATATCTTTCATTTAGAAGCCTCCTTAAATTTTATTAGCTGTGTCTACGTTTTTTCGCTTTACAACCATTATGTGGTAATGGCGTTACATCTTTAATTGCTGTTATTTCTAAACCAGCAACTTGTAAAGATCTAATTGCCGCATCTCTACCAGGTCCAGGACCTTTAATGTTAACTTCTACTTTTTGTACACCGTGTTCTTGTGCTGCTTTAGCACAAGCTTCTGAAGCTAATTGAGCTGCGAATGGAGTTGATTTCTTTGATCCTTTGAAACCAAGTGCTCCACCACTACTCCAAGCAATTGCGTTACCTGCTTCGTCAGTAATAGTGATAATAGTGTTGTTGAAAGTCGATCTAATATGAGCTACACCATTAGGTATATTCTTTTTAACACGACGTTTTCTTTTTGTTGGTTTTGCCATCTAACTACTACCTCCCTACTTCTTCTTATTCGCAATGGTTCTCTTAGGACCTTTGCGAGTTCTCGAATTATTTTTTGTATTTTGACCATTTACAGGTAATCCCTTACGGTGTCTCATTCCTCGATATGATGCAATTTCTTGCAATCTCTTGATATTGAAACTTCTTTCTCTACGCAAATCTCCCTCAACAGTAAATTTACTTACTTCGGATCTAATGCGTACTAACTCTTCATCTGTTAAATCTTTAACTCTAGTGTTCTCATCAACTTTAGCAGCAGCCAAAATTTGTTTACTTCTCGTGCTACCGATACCAAACACATATGTTAAAGAAATAACTACACGCTTATCGCGTGGGATATCTACACCACTAATACGTGCCATAAATACACCTCCATTTATCCTTGTCTTTGTTTATGTTTTGGGTTTTCACAAATAACCATAACTTTTCCTTTACGACGAATAACCTTACATTTTTCACACATAGGTTTTACAGACGGTTTTACTTTCATCCTTTTTTACCTCCTTAATTACTTAAGAGATTATTTATGACGATATGTAATACGACCACGTGTTAAATCATATGGAGAAATCTCCACAGTTACCTTATCACCCGGTAAAATGCGTATGTAGTGCATACGGATTTTACCAGAAACGTGCGCCAGTATTTTATGTCCGTTCTCTAACTCAACTCTAAATTTAGTGTTGGGTAATACTTCTAGTACTTTTCCTTCTAGTTCGATTACGTTATCTTTTGCCATAAGTACCCTCCTTAAGCCGTCGTTAATATCTCATAACCATCTTTTGTGATTAAGATAGTATGTTCGTAATGGGCGCTATTCTTCCCATCCATTGTTTTTGTGGTCCAACCATCACTCAAGATTTTTACGCTTTTCGTCCCAGCGTTTATCATTGGTTCGATGGCCAAAGTCATTCCTTCTTTTAATATAGGACCACCCTCGTTACTGCGGAAATTCGGTATTGGGGGATCTTCATGTAGATCAGACCCGATTCCATGACCGGTGAATTCTTCTACAATTCCATACCCAAATGGTTTAATATAATCATCAATAGCATTTGATATATCACTCAACCTATTTCCTGGTTTTGCTTCTGCAAGACCTATAAATAACGATTCCTTTGTTCTTTCCATTAAAAGTAATGTTTCCTCATCTACTCTTCCAACGGGATATGTCCATGCACTATCGCCATGATAACCCTTGTAAGCTGCTCCAATATCGATAGCGATAATATCGCCATTCTTTAGTTTAGCGTTACTAGGAATTCCATGTATGACAACATCACCAACTGATGCACAAATTGAACTAGGGAAACCATGATAACCTTTGAATGAAGGCACTGCTCCATTTTCAAGTATAATTTCTTCTACAACTTCATCAATTTGCTTAGTTGTTACACCTGGCTTAATCATCTTTGCAATTTCAGCGTGGCATAGTGCAACGATTCTTCCCGCTTCTCTCATCAATTCAATTTCTCTATTTGACTTAATTTTGATCATATTTATCCAATTCTCTATTTATTCTAAAGAATACTCTTTCAATATCACCGAAACCATGGATGTTTCTTAATACATCCTTAGCAGCGTAATACTCCACCAATGGATATGTACTCTTAAGATAAATATCTAGTCTTTTAAATGCAGTTTCCTCGGTATCATCAGCTCTTTGTACAATTGCGTGTCCACATTCATCACATGCACCCTTCGCCTTAGGAGGCTTGAACTCAAGATGATAACTTGCTCCACAATTATTGCAAACTCTTCTACCAGCACGTCTTTTTACAAGCACGTATGGATCTACATCAATTTTGATTACATGATCAATTTGTCTACTAGATTTTTCAAGCAACTGTTCTAGTTTAACAGCTTGATAGATAGTTCTTGGAAAACCATCTAATAAGAACCCTTTTTCACAATCTTTTTGAGCTAATCTTTCTTCAATAACATCAATAACAATATCATCTGGTACATACTCACCTTTATCCATATAAACCTTTACAAGATGTCCTAAGTCTGTACCTTTTTTTATTGCTTTTCTAAAGATGTCTCCAGTAGAAATATGAGGGATATCATATTTCTCAACGATTAGTTTTGATTGTGTTCCTTTTCCAGAACCAGGAGGTCCAATAATGATTAAATTCATTACTTAGTGAACCCTCTGTACTCCTGTTTGTTTGCTTCTGTTTGGATTTGCTTGAACGTCTCAACAGCAACCCCAACTACGATAAGTAAACTAGTTCCACCTACTGATACCGAGTTCGGTAAATCAAAGGCTATAGCACTTAAGATTGGGATAACAGCAACAACAGTCAAGTATAAAGCACCTAGTAATGTTACTTTGAATAATACTTTTGATAAGTAAATCTCTGTATCCGTACCTGGTCTTCTACTTGGTACAAATGCATTTTGTCTTGCCAGATTGTTTGCAATTTTCTCAGGATTAACTTGGATAAACGCATAGAAGAATGTAAATACAAATATGAATAGTACATATAACGTAAATCCTACTGGCATTTTGTTACTAAATATGTGAGTAAGAATGTTCTGTACATTACCACCTAGGTTTAAGTAAGATACTAATGTAAGTGGTAAACTTAAGATTGTAATCGCAAAGATTACTGGAATAACTCCCGCAGAGTTAAGTTTAATTGGAATATTAGACTCACTCTTACCACGAAGTTTTGCTTGCCCTTGTCTATTCGCATATTGAACAGGTACTTTTCTAACTACAGCTTGCATGAAGATAACTCCGAGTAATACTGTAATCATCAATACAACAACTATCCCAAATTTTAAGTAAGTTTGCCAAGTAGCTGCATCAATTGCCACATACTCCGCCCATAATGAACGATACATATCAGGCATTGATGAAATAATCCCAGCTGCGATAATCATCGATACACCATTTCCAACACCCTTAACAGTAATTTGATCCCCTAGCCATAGTAAGAATGCTGTACCAGCAGTTACTAATAGTGCTAGATAAACAAATAAGAATGGCGTTGACTCAACTCCAATGTCTAAATATGAGTTTAATCCAATTGTCATTGCTAATGCTTGAACAAATGATAAACCAATAGCCAGATATCTAGTTAATTGATTAATTTTTTGTTTACCTGCTTCACCTTGCTCTCCCCACTCTTTTAATACAGGGATAATATCCATTTGCAAGATCTGCACAACGATACTTGCAGTGATGTACGGCCCAACACCTAATGCAATAATACTAAAGTTTCTAAGCGCCCCACCACTGAATGAGTTTAAAAATCCCATTAGATCATTATTGAAGAATGAATCATCAATTGATATAAATGGTAATGGAATAAATACTGCTACTCTATATAACGCAAATGCAAATAGAGTGAAGAAGATTTTATTTCTTAACGATTTATTTTTCCATACTAGTTTTAGTGTATTCATTAAATCACCTCGATTTTAGCACCTAGAGCTTCGATCTGGTCTTTCGCTGATTTAGTAAATTTGTGAGCTCTAATAGTCAGTTTTTTCTCTAATTTACCGTTTCCTAAAACCTTTAATCCTGATTCTAACTTTCTAATAATTCTTTTTTCTAATAACAATTCAGGAGTAACTACAGTACCATCTTCAAATATATTTAAGTCTCCTAAATTAACTATCGCATACTCTTTGCGAGTAAAATTTGTAAAACCACGTTTTGGTAAACGTTTGAATAATGGAGTTTGTCCCCCTTCAAATCCAGGTCTTACTCCTCCACCACTGCGTGAATTTTGACCATCAGATCCTCTTCCTGCAGTTTTACCAGTTCCAGAACCTACTCCGCGACCGACTCTTTTACGGTTTTTCTTTCCTTGAACCGGTTTTAATTCATGTAATTTCATAGGAACCTCCTTCTATTTCTCTACAACTTCTACAAGATGTGAAATTGTTTTAATCATTCCTCTTACTTGTGGATTATCTACTTTTTCAACAGTTTTGTTAAGTTTAGTTAATCCAAGTGCCTTAGCTGTTAACTTTTGATTCTTAGGATATCCAATTGTTGATCTAACTAATTTTATTTGTAGTTTTGCCATCCTAATATCCTCTAATATCCTCAGGTTGCTTATCTCTTAAAGCAGCAACTGATTCTCTCGTTCTTAGTTCACTTAATCCTTTGTGTGTAGCTCTTATCATGTTAATTGGATTATTTGATCCAAGTGATTTACTTAAGATATCTTGAACTCCAGCTAATTCTAATACGGCACGAACTGGTCCACCAGCAATAACTCCTGTCCCTGGGCTTGCAGGCTTAAGTAATACTTTTCCTGCTCCATAACGACATAAGTATTCATGAGGAATTGTAGCACCAACCATTGGCACTGTAATTAAGTTTCTTTTTGCAGCTTCGATAGCTTTTTTAATTGCATTTGGAACTTCTTGTGCTTTACCAGTACCAAATCCAACTTTACCTTTTTTGTCTCCTATAACTACTAACGCAGCGAATCTGAAACGACGTCCACCTTTTACAACTTTAGTTACACGGTTAATAGATACAACGCGTTCTTCAAATTGCTTTTCTGGTCTTCGACGAGTATTTCTTCTAGGTCTTCTGCTTCTCTTATCAAAAGACTTTTTCTCGTTAGGTTTTTTAGTCTCGGGAGCAACTTTTTTGTTTTCTTCCATTAAAGCATCCTCCTTAGATTTCCAATCCGGCTTCACGAGCAGCTTCTGCTAAAGCTTTTACGCGTCCATGATATAAATAACCGCTGCGGTCAAATACAACTTTTTTAACACCTTTTTTCTGTGCAGCTTTTGATACTAAAGCTCCAACCTTTTTGGCAGCTTCTACATCGCTACCTTTTTCAAGTTTCAAACTTGAAGCACTTGCTAAAGTAACTCCATTTGTATCATCAATTACTTGAGCAAATATGTTGCTGTTTGAACGGAATACAGACAATCTTGGAACTTCTGGAGTTCCAGTGATTTTCGCTCTTATGCGCATATGTCTTTTTTTACGACTTCCGTTACGATCAAATTTCTTAATCATCTAGATTACTCCTTCCTTACGCTGTTTTTCCTTCTTTACGACGAATACGTTCGTCTGAATATCTAATACCTTTTCCTAGATACGGTTCAGGCCTACGGATACCTCTAACATTAGCAGCGAATTCACCAACTAATTCCTTATCAGTACCTGTGATAATTACACTTAATGGTTTTGGAACTTCAACAGTTAAACCTTTTGGAACTTCCATTTCTACTGGATGAGAATATCCAGCACTAACAACCAATTTATTTCCTTGTAATTGAGCTCTGTAACCTACACCTTTGATTACCAATTCTTTTTTAAACCCCTCACTTACACCAACAACCATACTATTAAGTAATGATCTTGTTGTTCCATGGAAAGTTCTATGGAATTTCGAATCAGAAGGTCTCTCAACTACTACTGTATTATCTACTAAGCTGATCTTCATATCTTTATGGAAAGTCTTCGTTAGTTCTCCCTTAGGTCCTTTAACAGCTACTGTATTTTCAGTAATTGTAACTGTAACACCTTCAGGAATCACTACTGGTTTTTTACCAATACGACTCATATGAGTACCTCCTTATTTTTTACCAAATGTAGGCTAATACTTCCCCACCAACTTGTTGATGGCGAGCATCTTTACCTGTCATAACACCTTTCGAAGTAGAAAGGATAGCTACACCTAAGCCATTTAATACTTTAGGTATATCACTATGTGTTACATGAACTCTTAATCCTGGTTTTGAAATTCTCTTTAAACCTTTGATTACTCTTTCATGTGTATCAGAATATTTCAAGTAAACTTTGATAACACCCTGTTTATCATCTTTTACAAATTCTACGTCTCTGATAAAACCTTCATTTTTCATAACTTCAAGCACGTTCATTTTTAGTTTTGATCCAGGGATCTCAACCACTTCATGTCTCATATGATTTCCGTTACGAATACGAGTTAGCATATCAGCAATAGGATCTGTCATTACCATAAATTTTGCCTCCTTCCCAAAACTTTTGAGAATAATTTTGGATTTTTACCAACTTGCTTTTCTTACACCAGGTAATTGACCCTTATAAGCCAATTCTCTGAAACAAATACGACAAACACCGAATTTGCGAATTACTGAATGTGGTCTCCCACATCTAGCACAACGCGTATAAGCTCTAACGGAGAACTTAGCTGGTCTTGACGCTTTTATTTTTAACGATTTCTTAGCCATTCTTCTCCTCCTTTATTTCTTAAACGGCATTCCCATTTGACTTAATAAAGCTTTACCTTCTTCATCAGATTTTGCAGTCGTAACGATTACAATATCCATACCTCTGATTTTTTTTACTTTATCATAGTCAATTTCTGTGAATATTAATTGCTCTTTAACACCAAGTGTATAGTTTCCTCTACCATCAAATGAATTCTTGTTTGTACCACGGAAATCTCGTACACGAGGTAAAGCAATTGACACTAACTTATCTAAAAATTCATACATTCTTTTACCACGCAATGTAACTTTACATCCAATGGCATATCCTTCACGAACCTTAAAGTTAGCGATTGATTTTTTAGCTTTTGTTATTACTGGCTTCTGACCAGTAATTTGTGTTAGTTCAGCTACTGCATCATCTAACACTTTAGAATTTGCTACTGCATCTCCAACACCCATATTAACAACGATTTTGTCAATTTTAGGTACTTCCATAACAGAAGAATAGTTGAATTCTTTAAATAATGCAGGTACAACAACTTCTCTATATTTAGCCAATAAGCGATTCATTATCACTTATCCTCCTTCCCGAATTATTCATTAGTCTAATAATTCACCAGATTTTTTTGCATAGCGAACTTTTTTGTCTTTAACTAATTTATATCCTACTCTAGTTGCTTCTTTAGTTTTTGGATCCTGAATAGCAACGTTCGAAATATGAATTGGAGCAGCGAATTCAGCAATACCACCATCTGGATTTGCTTGAGATGGTTTTTGATGTTTTTTCACGATGTTAATATCTTCAACTATTACTTTATTGCTTTTACTCAATACTTTTTGAACTGTTCCTGTTTTTCCACGATCTTTTCCTGTAAGAACAACTACAGTATCACCTTTCTTAATATGCATAGCATAGTCCTCCTTTATAGGCTACAGTACTTCTGGAGCTAAAGAGACGATTTTCATGAAATCCTTATCACGTAACTCCCTTGCAACTGGACCAAAAATACGAGTTCCACGCGGTGTCATATCCTCACGAATAATTACTGCCGCGTTATCATCAAACTTGATGTATGATCCATCACTTCTTCTTAGTCCACTTTTTGTGCGTACTATTACAGCTCTAATAACTTCTCCTTTTTTTACTTGACCACCAGGAGTAGCGGCTTTAACTGTAGCAACGATAACATCACCGATGTTAGCATATTGTCTTCCTGAACCACCTAAAACTTTAATAGTTAAAATCTCACGCGCTCCAGAATTATCAGCTACCTTTAATCTAGATTCTTGTTGAATCATAGTGGAATCCTCCTTCCAGATTAGATCTCAATACTCTCTTCTACTACTTCAATCAAACGAAATCTTTTGTTTTTCGACAATGGTCTTGTTTCCATAATTCTTACGATGTCTCCCATTTTCGCAGTATTAGTTTCATCATGAGCAGTAAACTTCTTAGTTCTTTTTACAGCTTTTTTATAAAGTTTGTGTTTAACTTTTTGTTCAACAGCTACCGTTATTGTCTTATCCATTTTGTCAGAAACTACTTTTCCAACATATACTTTACGTTTATTACGTTCCATATGTTCCCCCTACTCGCGAATGCCTTTCTCACGTTCAGTGATAATCGTATACATTCTTGCGATGTCTTTCTTAATTTGTGAAAGCCTAGCAGTATTTTCTAATTGACCAACGGCTGCTTGAAATCTCAAATCAAATAATTCTTTCTTAAGATCTTTGATTTCTTTTTCAATATCGGTAGTGTTCATTTTTCTAATTTCATTAGCTTTCATTATTTGTCACCACCATTTTCTCTTGATATAAATCTTGTTTTCACTGGTAACTTGTGTGATGCTAATCTAAATGCTTCTTTAGCAATCTCTTTAGATACACCAGCAACTTCAAACATTACTTTTCTTCTTTTAACAACTGCAACCCATCCGTCAGGAGCCCCTTTACCAGAACCCATTCTAACTTCTAATGGCTTAGCTGTTTTAGCTATATGTGGGAAAATATTAATCCAAACTTGCCCTTGACGTTTCATATATCTCGTCATCGCAACACGAGCAGCTTCAATTTGTCTGTTTGTTATCCAAGCACTTGTTAGAGCTTGTAAACCATATTCACCGAATTGTACAGTCTTTCCACCTTTAGCGTAACCCTTTGAATGAGATACTCTATGTGGTCTTCTATACTTTGTTCTTTTAGGCATTAACATATTGACTACTCTCCTTTTTTCTTAGGAAGTACTTCACCTTTGTTGATCCATACTTTAATTCCTAATTTACCGTAAGTAGTATTTGCTTCAGCATGAGCATAATCGATATCAGCTCTAATTGTATGTAAAGGAACGTTTCCTTCTGAATACCCTTCACTTCTCGCCATATCTGCACCACCTAAACGACCAGAAACTAAAGTTTTACATCCTAAAGCACCATTTTTTAGTGCTCTTTGAATCGCAACTTTTTGTGCTCTTCTAAATGAAGCGCGGTTTTCTAATTGTTCAGCAATACTTCTCGCTACTAAATATGCATCTACTTCTGGTTTGCGAATTTCTACAATGTTTAACATTACAGACTTATTTGTAAGCTTTTCTAATTCATTAACTACTTCTAATTTCTTTTTCCCATCTTGCCCAATAATTACACCAGGCTTAGCTGTATGTAAGATAAGATCAATCTTATCTTTCGATTTTCTTTCGATAATCACTTTTGATACTGCAGCGTTGTGGAATCTATCAGACAACAAATCTCTAATTTGCATATCTTCAAATAGAACTTCAGGTACTTCTCTTTGGTCGAAGAACCATTTAGCGTCCCAATCTCTGATAACACCGACGCGCAGTCCAACTGGACTTACTTTTTGACCCATAGATTTCCTCCTTATTCTTTCTCCGCTACAAACACAGTTATACTACTAGTACGTTTTAAGATTCTACTAGCACTTCCTCGTGCTCTAGGTCTAATTCTCTTAAGAGTTGGACCTTCGTTAGCATAAATTGTTTTTACATATAAGTTATTAATATCCATATCATGGTTGTGCTCTGCGTTATGCATTGCACTGATGATTAGCTTTTCAACATCTTTTGCAGCTCTTTTATTAGTGTGCTTAAGAATTGAAATCGCTTCTCCACAGTCTTTACCACGAACTAAATCAATAACCAATCTAACTTTACGAGGAGCGATACGAACCATCTTCTTATAAGCTTTAACTTCCATTTCAATCTCCTCCTATTTAGTTGCCTTTTTATCTTTTGAATGTCCACGGTAAGTTCTAGTTGGAGCAAATTCTCCTAACTTATGTCCTACCATGTCTTCAGTTATATACACAGGTACATGCTCGCGTCCGTTATGAACTGCGATAGTGTGCCCTACAAAACTTGGGAATATAGTTGATCTTCTAGACCAAGTTTGCACAACTTGCTTTTTGTTTGCTTCATTAAGTGCTTCGATTTTCTTAATTAAGTGTTGATCTGCAAATGGTCCCTTTTTAATTGAACGAGCCATATAATAACCTCCTTATTGTTATTTACGTCTACGAACGATCAGTTTAGATGATTTTTTCTTAGCGTTACGAGTTTTCTTACCAAGAGCAGGTTTACCCCAAGGTGTAACTGGTTGTTTTCTACCAATTGGAGCTCTACCTTCACCACCACCATGTGCATGGTCTACAGGGTTCATTACAGAACCACGTACGGTAGGCTTAACACCCATATGTCTTTTTCTTCCTGCTTTTCCGATATTTACTAACCCATGAAATTCATTCCCAACTTCTCCGATTGTAGCACGACAAGTATTTAGAATTTTTCTTACTTCACCAGATGTAAGTCTAACAATAATATACTTATCTTCACGTCCTAAGATTTCTGCACTGGCACCAGCTGATCTTACTAACTGACCACCTTTACCAGGATGTAACTCAATGTTGTGAACTGTAGTACCAACTGGAATATTAATTAATGGCAAGGCATTACCAGGTTTAATATCCGCCTTTGGTCCAGCTTCAACTTCCATTCCAACCTCTAATCCTTTAGGAGCTAAAATATATCTTTTCTCACCATCTGCATAGTGAATCAAAGCGATATTTGCACTTCTGTTTGGATCATATTCGATTGTCGCAACTTTTCCGATGATCTCATCTTTGTTACGTTTGAAGTCGATAATACGATATTTTCTCTTGTGTCCTCCAGCTTGATGACGAACTGTAATCTTACCTTGATGATTACGTCCACCACGCTTACTTAAAGGAGCTAACAACGACTTTTCAGGTTTGTTTGTAGTGATTTCTTTATAGTCTAAAGAAGTCATATGTCTGCGACCATTAGTCGTAGCTTTATAGATCTTAATCGCCATTCTTGTTTCCTCCTTTATTAGATTTCGAAGATATCAATTGATTGTCCTTTTTTAATTGAAACAATCGCTTTTTTTACTTTAGGGGCATAACCTTCGTATCTACCCACTCTTTTTTTCTTTGCTTTACCACGAATAACATTAACTTTTACTACGTCAACATTGAATACTTCTTGGCATGCATTTTTGATTTCAACTTTGTTTGCTTCTTGAGCTACTTCGAATGTGTATTTTCCTAACTCAACAAGTTTCATTGATTTTTCAGTGATGATTGGACGCTTTAATACATCATATACGCTTTTCATTATCCAAGCACCTCCTCAATTTTCTTAACAGCATCTAATGTTAATAAAACATTATGAGCTTTAAGAATGTCATAAACACTAACGTGATCCCAAGTATTAATTTCTACACCTGGAATATTTCTTCCTGATAACTCAGTGTTTTGATTGTACTCATCAAGAATAACCAATGTTCTTCCTGACAACTCAACATTACTTAACATTTCATTAAATGCTTTTGTTTTGATTTCAGCAAATTCAATTTTGTCCATTACTCTAAGTTCTTTTTCTAAAACCTTAGCTGAATAAGCTGATTTTAAAGCTAGTCTTCTAACTTTTCTATTTACTCTCATACTATAATCTCTCGGAGTTGGAGCAAAAACTACTCCACCGCCACGATAGTGAGGTGCGCTAACTGTACCTTGTCTAGCACGACCAGTACCTTTTTGACGATAAGGTTTTCTCCCACCACCACGCACTTCAGAACGAGTTTTTGCTTTTTGCGTTCCTTGGCGCATTGCGGCTCTCTGAGCTTTTACAACATCATATAACACTTGCTGGTTTGGTTCGATTCCAAATATTCCATCGTTAAGTTTAATATCTTTAACTTTTTCTCCAGCTTGATTTAACAATGCTACTTTCGGCATAGTAAATCCTCCTTTCGGTTAAATTCTATTTTTTAATTGCTTGCTTAATTGTTACAAACGATTTCTTTGCACCAGGTACATTTCCACCGATTAATAACAACCCACGTTCTTCATCTACTTTAACAATTTGCAAGTTTTGGATTGTTACTGTTCTACTTCCCATGTGTCCTGGTAAGTTTTTCCCTTTGACAACTCTGTTTGGAGCAACCGGTCCCATCGAACCAGGTCCTCTGTGATAGTGCGATCCATGAGTCATAGGTCCACGTGATTGGTTATGTCTTTTGATATTACCTTGGAACCCTTTCCCTTTTGAAACGCCCTGCACGTCTACATAGTCACCTTCTGCAAATATGCTAACAGGCACCTCCTGACCAACTTCGAACTCATTTAATTCAGTTCCTCGAAGTTCTTTCAGAAAGCGCTTAGGTGTTGAACCTGATTTACCAAAATGTCCCATCATTGGTTTGTTAGAAGCCTTCTCGCTCTTTTCACCAAATCCTACTTGGACAGATTCGTAACCATCGGTATCAACAGTCTTCTTCTGTAAAACGATATTACCGTTACAATCAACAACGGTAACTGGAATTAATTTACCCTCTTCATTGAAGATTTGTGTCATTCCCACTTTTTTACCTAAGATTCCTTTAGCCATGAGTTACACCTCCTAATTTATTTAATTACAATTTCCACACCAGACGGTAAGTCTAAGTGCATAAGTGAATCGATTGTTTGTGGAGTTGCATCCACGATATCAATCATTCTTTTGTGAGTTCTTCTTTCAAATTGTTCACGAGAATCCTTATATACGTGAGGACTTCTTAGAATCGTGAAGATTTCAGTCTTAGTTGGTAACGGTACAGGACCAACTACTTTAGAACCCGTTTTTTTCGCAGTCTCAACAATTTTCTTTGCTGATTGATCAATTAACGCATGATCGTATGCTCTCAATTTAATGCGAATCTTATTTGCCATCTTTTTCACTCCTTTCGCTCATTTCGTGATAAGCTAGCTCGGTGCAAAAACCTAATACACTAGGCGTAGGCAACGCTTCCTAGTGTGTCAGCAACCTCGCACGTCTTCGCCTGCAGTATAAGATTATACACGAATCCATACTCAATTTCAACCCCTTTAAGAAAAAGATTCTCTAATGTAGAGAATCTAGTCTTTTAATACTATTGAAATATCTTTTGTTTCCGTAAACCCACCAAGAGTTATCGTCGCGGTTAATACTAGTTTCTGTCCATCCAACAACTCATCTTCTCCTGTTTTTGTTAGTATGATTACTCTACCATTTTCTAGATCAGTAACATCATACATTGTATCAAGAATTGTTGTATCTGGTGCATTTAAACTCCAGACAATAGGTAAATCATTAATCTTTCCAAACAGAGGTAAAACTATATTGTAGTCAGCCCCTTGATTATGTGAAATATCAATTAGATAATCACTTAGAAGCTCTAAATCTTCATTCGTAATTCTCTCTTGAGTATCTTGACTAATTATAGTAATCGGCCATGACTTTTCAACAACGCCATTAACCAGTCCCCCAGAATATGTAATGGTTGCATTCAATGTGAACTCTGCATCCTTTGTGGGGTGTTCGTATATTACAAACCCATCAGAGTCAACGAACATCTTAAAGTCATCAATCTCAAATTTAATTTTACTTTCCCTATGAATTCCTTCGTTGTAATCATTGAATCTATCAATTACAATTTCCTGACACTCACCATCAACTACAATTCCAATTCGATTATCAAGTACCAGCTTATTTAGATCCATATAAGTTATACTTGGATTGGCTGGATCGAATAACTCCAAATGGCAAAATTGTAGCGCGGCTGCATCCTCTTCCGCATATTCTCTATAAACGTTTTTATTACCAGCTAGTATCTTATACTCAAACTCTAAATCATTAACAAATGTCCCAATACTTAAGTCAGCAATAAACTTAACATCAATATCATAATCTTTTCTCGTAACTGTAGCATACTCGTAAGTTCCATAATCAGTAAGTGTTACAAAGTCACTATATGTAATCCAATCGTATGTAATTCCCCACACAGGAGACTTCTTGGATAAAACAATATCCTTATCGATATACTTGTATACATTTGATAATGAGATTGCATCTCTAACTCTTTCAATTCCACTTTCTTCGGTTAGAATAGTAACATTGAACTCCTTTGACGGTTCTCCCAAAGTAAACACTCCATCCTCATTCAAATCAGCATATGCAGTTAGAATAATCTCTTTATCTGAATTAATATTTCTTGATTGCCCATCATCAAATGCACTTTCATCTGATGAGTCCCAAAGAATTGTGACCTTATCAGATGTCGGTAAATCAAACTCAGTACTTTCTAGCAGGTATGAAGCTTGCAAAGTAAATGATGGATCGTTCAAAACTTTAAAGCCTAAGGCTCTGTTTGATAAAACATCTACAGGATAGTAAAATGCATCAATCACCTTATTTGTTTCCTCAAGTACAACCTCTAACTTGAACATCACGATATCACCCGAGTCTACATCATCATCAACCTCGACATTGTAGCCCTCTTCACTATCATGAAGTTTTATATCAATTGCTCTTGTATCTTGTGATCTCCATCTCAATTGATAATCATTACTTACATCTACTCCCGTAATTTCCTTTGGTAAATAATTATATGTAGTCGTATCAATAATGAAATATGCATCTTTTAGAAGTGTTTCATCTTGACCAATTGCTTCGTATATCAATTCAGCATCGTACTGTAATCTTTGGTCGGCAGCTTGAATTACTAAAACTTCATACATATCAATATACTTATCTTTTTCCAAAGGTAATCCTTCAACTTCTAACAATATAGAATCATTAATTGAACCCAATGTTTCAGTATTCACATAATCATATGAATCAATAATATTATTAACCAATGTTCCTTGTTGGCGGATTAACACATTGACCAAATTGAGTATTTCAGTATTACCTACATCATTATTAAAATTATCAGCAAACTGTGTTGTTGCAAAACTTCCATTGAAGAATGTTGTGTCAAAGAACAAAGAAGAGATATCACCTTCATCAACAGTCATGTAGGCAAAGTCAATATATCCAAACTCATCAGGAACTCCGTGATAGAAATATTCTCCATCAGCTAACTTGTTTGATAAGTTGCTTCCTATAGAGTTTGTTAATTGATTTCCACCAGTTCTTGCACTGTAAAGAAGTTTATTAATTAACTCAATAATAGTTTTTGTATTAAATGTTGGATCCTCACCAATTGTTAGTCCATACTCATCAACATGTAAGAAGTCGGTACCATTGTTTAATGCAGCATTTAAAGCAATTTCCTCAGACTTATTTAACCAGCCTTCCATATTAATATACTCACTATCATCAGCGATATGTGCTGTATAGTAACCCGGAACCGGCACAATAGTCTCAAGCTCAATATCGGATAAATTAACTAAATCATCTTTGTCTATTTGGTCTCTTTCGGAAATAACAGTTGTATCTATATAATGAACGTCATCGATTGAATAATACTTACCTCCAACCTGATATACGACTATTGTTTTAGTTTGATAATCCTCACCCATTTCAAAATTACGAACAAACTTAAAGACCTTTCTCTCTTCACCCAAATGCTCGTGTGAAGCTTGAAAAACAGATTTAACTTTGTCTAAGAATAAATGCTCTATTTGTCCTTCTTCAATCGTTAAAACGCCAAAGATATGGTTTGCTGTATTAGACGTTTGATAGTAAGTACCATCTACATAGTTTGAATATTTGATTTCTTCCAGTGTTCTATTTACTGCTTGCAGCATTCCATCCACTCGGATAGTCACCCCTGCAACAACATCTGTATAAATCTCCTGCCTTTCATCTCCTAGTTCCGTTTCAACAATCGTTTGAGTAGCATCTATTGAGTAAAGAGAAATCCCTTTAATACCTTGATTGTTAGCAACTTGAGTCGCCAACAACAACGCTTGTTCGTTCCACTCTTTCGTATTTTCTAAAGTAGACATACCATAAGTTTTGCCCATAATATTCTTAGTTGAGAAACCACCTTCCACAATTGAATCAGAGCTGGTTCCATCAAGATAACACCCTGATATCATTCCGTAATCATCAACAACAATGAATGAGAAATCAAAATTAACTGCACCATCTTCTACGATTCTATCTGAGCGATTTATATATGAACCTGTTTCATACATTCCATAAACAGGATCCTCTTTACTTAGTAGAAAATCACTTTCAGTAAGAACTGCTTTATCATTAAGTATTGTCTGAACTAATTCCAAATACTCAGAAACGGCAATTGATACTCCAGCTATCGAATCAGTTAATGCCAAGTCTCCACTATTATATAAATTGAATCCATATGTAGTATTATCAGAAATTATCTTATTTGCAATCATATCAATTTGATTCTTATAGGTATATGTTCCACCCATATTCAAATTACCGTTCAGAAGATATTTTGACTCATTAACTTGGAGAATATCTAATTCATCAATCGAATCACTGTGAATCCCAACTATTAAATCGTCAGTTGTGATTGCCTCATCACCAGTAGGGTAATCACTATATTCTAAATTAATATCAATTTTTCTATAGGAACTAGGAATAGTTTCCCCATTCCCCTCTACATAAACATACACATTTTCTGAATCAGTATACAATTTTCTACTTGAATACGTTTCATCTATATAAACACCAGCAATATCACCATATGCATCAATCACAACCACAGCAAAACTATAGCCACCATTTCCATTAGCGACTTGATTTGTTTCAAAATATACTCCTGGCTTATACTTTCTTTCCATCTCCGGTTGGATATATACTGGAACTGCCACCTCAACAACGACTGGCTCACATGGTTCACATGTAACATCATCGTCATCAGGTTCTTCTTGAGGATCCTCAACAACTGGATCATCAACTTCCTCCACTGGGATATCTATAACCGGCGTATCATCATTACATGCAGTTAACATCAAAGATATAAAAACTGCTGTAAATATTAGATATATTTTTTTCATATAATACCTCTTCTATAATAGAAATTATATCAAATAACCCTATTTAAGTAAATTTCACTAAAACGTTTACTATTCATCAAAAGTTAGTAATTCGTTAACATTATCTGAATAATATATTTTATCATCAAGACCATACCAGATAGCCTCAACATCCTCTAAATTGCTTATATATTCCATCCCATCCTCAACGCTCATTAAATATACACTAGTTGAGATAATATCCGCTAACCGAGAATCTTTCGTAATTACCGTAACTTGCCTAGAATATCTATCTGGCCACAATGTATATGGATTGATTATATGATGATATATCTCTCCATCAACCTCATATGAATTAATTTGATCCCCAGAAGATACCGCAGAATATCCTTTAGGTAAATTAATAGTAAATGGTAGTCCTGCTTCTCCTCTTGGTTTTGTAGGATCTTGCACTCCAATTGAATAAGTAATGTCCATTGGTTTATCACCATATACTTTTATGTTTCCTCCAGCGTTTATCAAAAAGGCTCTTAGTCCATTTTCAGCAAAAACCTGAGCAATAATTTCAACGAAGTAACCTTTCGCTACTCCACCCAAGTCTAAACTCATACCTTCTTCCATTTGAATAGACATCTCATCATCATCTAAAACAATCTTAGAAATATCAATTTTATCCTCTACTTCTTCTAATTCGTCAACACTTGGAAGATTACAAAATGCAGGAACATCATTATAATACTGCAAGCACTTATCTCTATAATCGTGCCATATAGATGAAGCGGGACCTATTGTTATATCAAAATAACCTTCTGATAGTTCATACTTGCTAATAGAATACTTCAATAAGTCATATAATTCCTTCTCTAAATAATGTTTGCTAGATGGATCATCATTAATAGTTTTAATATTTACAACACCATCATATAAATTATACTTATCAGTGAGTTGATGATACTTCTCACCTAACCTCTTATACTTAGAAACATAATCAATTCCATATTGTCCATCACCAAGAAAAAGCGACAACTTTATGCTAGCGTTAAAAAACTCCATACCATTGGTATAGGTGTATTCTTGAAAGCTTGTTAACGGAGGTAAACACTCAGCGTGATCAGGAAAATCATCACAAAAGTTATCCTCGGTAACATCTTCAACATCAGGTTCATCGACTGGTTCTTCATCTACAGGTTGATAATTTGTATCAATACAACCCGTTAATAACAGAGCCAATAACAAAATAATCCTTTTCATTTATACTAGCTACACTCCCGTTTTTCTCGCTTAAATATTATACCACACCTCGCTAACAAAGACATTGCACTTTTATTTTTTACAATGCGTAACAAATGTTACTATCCTTTAAAAAAATAAAAGGAAAAATCGCCTTTTTGATGTAGAATCTAAATGAATCATTATGTTAAAATGAATCGAAGTGCAAGGAGGTAAAAATGAAAGGAAAATTTCTGCCAAAGCAAATGGATGAATTTATGGCTTGCGTTGAAAAGAACGTAAAAAATCCTGCAGGTTTAATGCCATCTGTCCATGACGCTCAGAGAATATTTGGTGGTGTACCATTAGAGATTCAAAAGATCATTGGTGAGCACCATAAAGTCTCTGTATCAAAAGTAAGTGGAATAGTAGGTTTTTATGATTATTTCACTAGTGATATTCAAGGTGAACACATCGTTGAAGTGTGTGTTGGAACATCTTGTTATGTCAACGAAGCAATGGAAATTCTTAATTATGCGAGTGAATTAACAAACTGTAAACCAAATTCAACTTCGAAAGATAAAAAGTTCTCACTAATTATCGGTCGTTGCTTGGGGATGTGTGAATTTGGACCTAATGTAATTATTAATCATAAGACACATATGGGTGTAAACAAAGTACAACTTAAAAAACTTATTGAGGGGCTTAAATAATGAATTTACAAGAATTGAACAAAATCAAAGATACTACACTTAAGTCTGTAGGTAAGAAGTTTGATAAAGACACTCGTCACAACAAGAAAAAAGAAGTTCGCGTTTTAATGAAAAACTCATACATTATCGATGAATATTCAATTGAAGAATACATCGCAAGAGATGGATACTTCGCACTTAATAAAGCATTAACAAAACTTAAACCAGAAGACGTAACAAAAGCAGTTGCCGATTCAGGATTAAAGGGTCGCTCAGGTGGAGGATTCCCAACTGGTTTCAAGTGGGGATTCATTCCTAAGGAAAAAAGACAAAAATATGTTATTTGTAATGCTGATGAAGGTGAATCAGCAGCAACTATCGATGGTGTATTAATGCGTCAAGATCCTCATTCAGTATTAGAAGGTATGGCATTGGCAGGATATGCTGTAGGCGCTAGCAAAGGTTACATTTATTTAAGATATGAATATCCAATTGCTAAAAAGGTTCTAAACAGTGCAATCGAAACAGCAAAAAAACTTGGTGTCCTAGGGAAAAACATTTTTAACAGTGGTTTTGACTTTGACATCGAAGTATTCGTAGGTGCTGGTGCATATATTTGTGGTGAAGAATCAGCAATTATCAATTCAATCGAAGGACATAGAGGAAACTCAAAAGCTAAACCACCATTCCCGGCAGTTAAGGGATTATTTGGTAAACCAACATTAATTAACAATGTTGAAACACTAGCTGTTGTTCCTCAAATCGTTATCAACGGTGCTGACTGGTATAAGTCGCATGGTATCGATGGTAGTGAAGGTACAAAAGTATTCACATTAACTGGTCATCTTAAAAACCCAGTTACTGTTGAAGTTCCGTTAGGAACTACAATAAGAGAATTAGTTGAATTGGCTGGAGGAATGCGCGAAGGAAGAGAATTCAAAGCATTCGTAACTGGATCACCAAACATTACAATGTTAGGTAAAGAAGATTTAGATATGCCAGTTTGCTTCAATGAATTCAAAAAACGTCAAGTAATGGTTGGTTCGGGTGGAGTTGTTATTATCGACAACAAAACTTGTATAATTGATTTCATTCATTTCAATACTGACTTACTAGCAATTGAATCATGTGGTAGATGTACACCATGTAGAGTTGGTACAAAAAGAGCAGCACAACTTCTAGAAAAAATGATGGCTGGAGAAGCTACTGAACAGGATTTAGATAAACTTAATGAATTAGCTGAACATATGTGGAATTCTTCTCTTTGCGGTCTAGGACAAGCATTTGGTATGACTATGCATACTGCAATGCACAGTTTCAAAGATGAATTCTTAGCACACATCAACGATCACAAATGTGATGCTGGAAAGTGTTTTAAGGGGTAAATTATGGATAAAGTAAAATTAACTATTAATAATCAAGAAGTTGAAGTTGAAAAGGGTAAAACCGTATTAGAAGCCGCTCAAAAATTAGGAATCAAAATACCAACATTATGTTACTTAAAAGGATTAAGTGATATTGGTGCTTGTAGAATGTGCGTTGCTGAGTATGAGGGTATGGGATTAAAAACCACTTGTAACTTAGAAGCACAAGATGGAATGAAAGTACAAACAGAATCAGAAATGGTTGTTGAATCAAGAAGACAAACATTAGAATTATTAGCATCAGGTCATATATTTGAATGCTGGGTATGTCCTAGAGAAGAGACTTGTCACTTCTACGATATGCTTCAGTATTATGATGTAGAAAATACATATAGAGATGAATTTGAAATCCTTCCTGAAAAAAGAACACTTAACGTAAGTGAGTCAATTACACTAGATTCAGGAAAGTGTGTTCAATGTAGTGCATGTGCTGTAGTTTGTGAAAAAATCCAAACTCCAGGTACGCTTGATTTCATCAACAGAGGAGTTGATACAATTATCGCTCCAACAACTGGTTGTGAAACATTGGATGATATCGCTTGTATCTCTTGTGGTCAATGTTCAAAAGTGTGCCCAACTGGTGCAGTTATTGAAACAGACCACATTAAGCGTGTAGAACAAGCAATTAAAGATCCAAACAAATATGTAGTAGTTCAAGTTGCTCCCGCAATTAGAGCTGCAATCGGTGAACCATTCGGTTATCCAATTGGTACACCAGTAAGAGAAATTGAAGGTAAACTATATAGAGCATTAGACGATTTAGGATTTGATTTAGTTACAGACACTAATTATGCTGCTGACTTAACAATTATGGAAGAGGGTACTGAGTTTATTAGCCGTTTGCAAAACGGTGGTAAATTACCATTATTCACATCATGCTCTCCAGGTTGGGTTAGATATATTGAACAATACCGTCCTGAGTACTTAGAACATTTATCTAGTTGTAAATCGCCTCATATGATGCAAGGTACATTAGTTAAAAATATCTATGGACCAGATGTTCTTAAAAAAGATCCAAGCGAAGTATTTATGGTATCAATCATGCCGTGTACTGCTAAAAAGTATGAAATCTCTCGTCCTGAAATGGAAACTGATGGAGTTAGGGATGTTGATGCAGTATTAACTACTAGAGAATTAGCTAGAATGATAAAGAAACATAACATTGATTTCCGTCACTTAGAAGATTTCGATCCAGACCACGACTTATCAACATACACAGGAGCAGCAACAATCTTCGGTGCTACTGGTGGCGTAATGGAAGCTGCAGTTAGAACTGTATATGAAATCTTAGAAGGTAAGCCTTTGGAAGACATCGATTTAGAAGAAGTTAGAGGAATTGATGAAGATATCAAAGAAGCAACTCTTAAGATAGCTGGGATTGATGTAAATGTAGCAATCGTTCATGGTGGACAAGGATTGAAGAAAATGTTCGAAATCCTAGATGAAGGTAAGAAACAGTATCACTTCATTGAGTTTATGGCATGCCCTGGTGGATGTGTAAACGGTGGTGGACAACCAATCGTTAGAGAACAATTCATGTACGGTCAAGATGTCGCAACTTTGAGAGCTAAGGCACTTTATCAATCTGACAAAGAGGATAAAAAATATCGTAGATCACATGAATCACCTGCAATCAAACATACTTATGATAAGTATTTAGAAAAACCAGGTAGTCACATTGCTCACAAATATTTACATACACATTACTTCGATAGATCAAGCAATCTAAAAAATAAGTAAAAGGCTAATTTAATTAGCCTTTCTTTTTTCTTCCACCTTCAACTCGGTGTGTATATCCAATTTTGTCTAAATACTCTAAGTAAGCAACAACATACCTCCTCGACGAATCTAGAAGTTCTCTCGCCTCACCAATTCCGAGTACCTGGCTATTAGCAAAATAGTCATCAAATACCTCTATCATACTATCTAACATTGAAGATGTTATAGTAATCTCATCATCAAGTTTAATTAGTCTTTCCAACTTTAGCAATGTATGGTAAATATCTGATTTACCATTCAGCACTTCATCAAGTGTTTTTATCTTCGGTGGCTTAAATCCATTACTTTCTAAATGATTTGAAATCCTAGAAGCAATCAATTCTTCTTCATCAGATAAATTAATACTGAAATCTTTTCTAGATACTATATTGGATACATTCAAACTATCAATGCTTCTAAGCAATGCGTTTGCTTTTTTTTCATCTAAATCTAGTTTCGATAAAAGCATTTGCTTGTTGATGCCTAGATCGTTACTGTTCTCCTTGTGATACTCATCAACTATACTGATTACTCTTCTTTTAAGTTCTGTGTACATATCTTCTAAAATATAGTAATCACCAAGTTTTATCAAAATATCAAGATTTACAACACCAAGTTCTTTTGAGACTTCCCTTTCAGTAAACAATATATTTCTTTTTGCATATGCTTTTAAAAGTGAACTTATATCCTTTGAGGCAAAGGCTTCAATTTCTTTTGTATAGGATAAATCTTTTCTACTTGCAAACTTACCTAAAACATTGTGAATCACAACACCAGCAATAGTTATGTTTGGATTTATTCGTCTCAATACACCTAAATCTCCATTAACAGCATATAGTTCAGTATCAAGTAAAAGCTGCGCATACTCTTTGCCTCTTATTACTTTTTTATTAAACAGCTTTACTCTAGCCTTAATCTCATTTGCCAAATAGTTGAACCTAACAACTTCTAAATGTCTTATCTCTTCACCCTCTGTTAAGTTAATCTCCACATCGATTATTTTTGTCGAGTTCAGCACATTCGGAGTAGCAAGTATTTTACCTCTCTTTAAATCCTCTACTGTAACCCCAGCTAAATTAAGTGCCACTCGAGTTCTTTTATAGGCAATATCTACACTTTTATTGAATACTTGAATGTTCTTAACTCTGACCTGCTTTTTTGTTGGTAAGATTTCAAGTTTATCTCCTACTTCAACTTTACCGGAAATACTAGACCCAGTAACAACAACTCCATACCCTTTTACAGAAAAAACTCTATCTATGGGCATTCTATAGTAATTAAGTTCCTCCTCATCTACATCTAGAGGAATCATATCGTTTATCTTATTTTTGATATGTTCAGCGTCTTTATAAATTGAAAATTCAACAAACTCAGATAATCCAAACTCCTCAGTCACTTGTTTCTTAACGGATTCAACTCTATCCGAATCAACCAAGTCAGTCTTTGTCAAAACAGTCAAAGTATTATCAATTTGTAAGTACTTGATAATATCATAATGTTCTCTAGTCTGTGGCATTATTCCATCATCACATGCAACAACCAATAAAATCATATTTATTCCACAAACACCCGATAACATGTTCTTTATAAGTTTTTCATGACCAGGAACATCTACAATTCCCGCAGTTAACTTATCTAGTTTTAAATAAGTAAAACCAAGATCAATTGTGATCCCTCTCTTTTTTTCCTCTTTTAGAGTATCCGTATCCACACCAGTCAAAGCTTTTATCAATGAACTTTTTCCGTGGTCAATGTGACCAGCTGTCCCAATAACAAAATTATTCATATTCTCTAAGTCTTTCAATAATAATTTCTTCATCCCCTTTAAGTAGGGTTCTCACATCTATGTAGAATTTGTCATCTTTAATAAGTCCTATTACTGGTATTTTCCCTTTTCTAAAAAATTCTTCAAATGAAAGATCAAATAATATTCCATATGACTTTATCTTAGAGTCTGGCAAACTACCTCCTCCTACTGTAGAAAAACATTCAATGACTTCACATTTAATATCAAGTTTGCTAATTGACTCCTCAAGTCTTTTAGCTTTATCTTTAACGTCATCTTTCATTAAATGATATATTGGCAAAGACATATCAAAGTAATCTCTTATTGTTGCTTCTAGTGCAGATATAGTAAGTTTTCCTATTCTGAATGCTCTTGCTAGAGGATTTTCCTTAATAATATTTATTAGATCTTTTTTACCAACAATCACTCCTGCTTGAGGACCACCTAGCAGTTTATCACCACTAAAGGTAACTAAATCTACTCCCGATTTAATTGATTCTTGGACTGTGTTTTCCTTTATTCCAGTGTACTCCGTTAAATCAACCAAAGCCCCGCTACCAAGATCCTCACAAGTAATAATCTGATTCTTCTTGCCTAATTCAGCAATTTCTACATTTGATACTTCCTTAGTGAAACCTTTCATTGAATAGTTCGATGGGTGCACTTTTAAATACATTCCTGTATTTTTATTAGTTGCTCTTTTATAGTCCCTTAGATGGGTTCTATTTGTGGTTCCCACTTCTTTTAATCTAGCACCCGTTGCTTCAATGATATCTGGTATTCTAAACGAGCCACCAATTTCAACTAATTCGCCTCTTGATACAATAACTTCTTTATCTTTTGCAAATGTAGTAACAGCTAGCATTGTTGCAGCTGCATTATTATTAACAACAATTGCATCTTCTGCTCCACACATGTTTGCAATCTTTTTACAAACATGATCGTACCTACTTCCTCTTTTTCCACTTTCGATATTATATTCTAAGTTAGAGTACCCACTCATAACATCAACCACATTTTCAATTGCTCTTCTACTAAGTAAAGCTCTCCCAAGATTTGTATGAAGTATTGTACCCGTACCATTAACAACTTTTCTTAACGAGTAAATCGATTTTCCATATAAAGAATTGACAATTCTTTCTATTACATCATCATAATTAAGATTATCAACTTTCCCATCCTTAATCTCTGAACGCAACTTATCTAAAACTGATTCGACTTCCTCTTTTATTTCCGGCAAGTAAAAGCGAGACAAAAAATGTCTCACTCGCTCATCAGATAATATCTTTGCCATTTGTGGTATTGATTTATACATATTAATTATAAGATATTAATATATTCATCCTCTTTGTCTTTCGTTCTACCAATGATTCTTGCTGCTGTAATGCCATTATTAATTAATTCTTTCAATAAATCTTCAGCTTCATCACTCGGAACAAAAATGAACAAACCTCCACTCGTTTGTGGATCTGCAATAATATTAATATCCTCTTTCTCTAAATTGTTAAAGTTAACGTACTTTGAGAAGTAATCAATATTACGATACATTCCACCATTTGTGTTTCTTCTAACTAACTCTTGAGTTCTCGGAAACAGTGGTAACTCATCCATATAAATATCCATTGATATGTTGCTAGCTAAAGCTACTTCAGATAGATGTCCAATAAGACCAAATCCAGTTAAATCAGTCATTGTTGAAATGTTATACTTCATAGCTATTTCACTTGCTAACTGATTTGTTTGAACCATTGAATCAATAACCTCATTGACATCGTCTAAATCTTTTTCAATCTCATTTATATAAATACCAGTACCAATTTTCTTAGTTAGTATAATGGCATCGTTAACTTTTGCGAAATCATTCTTATAGATTTTTTCAGCAGTTCCTGTTACTGAAAGTCCATAAACAATTTCATTGTTCGTAGTAGTATGCCCACCAGCAATTACTCCACCAGCAGCATTAACTTGGTCAAGAGCTCCTTTAAGAATATCTGCTACTATTTCACTATTCATTTCTTCAGGAACTTGTAAGATGTTCTGTGCAAAGAGTACTTTACCACCCATTGCAAAGATATCACTCATTGAGTTAGAAGCTGCAATTTGACCAAACTTATATGCATCATCAACATTAGGACCAAAGAAATCTAAGGTATTAATAATAAAATTATCTCCTAACTTGTAAACTGACGCATCATCATTGTTTTGCATACCACATAATAAATTTTCATTGTATTGTAAAGGTAATTTTGAAACTATATCATTTAGGACCCCCGGTCCAAGTTTACCCACTCAGCCACCACAGCTAGAGTATTTTAGCAATCCATCCTTTTGCTTCATATAGTCTCACCTCACTTTCTTTTTGGCGGAAGCACATGGGAATCGAACCCACCTATGAGCTATTAGACCCACAACTTGGTTTTGAAGACCAGTACGCACACCAGTAACGTAAGTACTTCCAGTAAAATTATACAATATATTCAAACTTAATCCAACAAGAAAGACCTCTAAAATAGAGGTCTTAGCTTGTTTGTTTGTTCAAATGATATTCTTGTAAACCTTTTAGAGCTCTAAGCATGTTATTAACAGAAACACTAGATCCCGCATATGCATCCATATTTGGAAAATCCATATCCTCCATAGAGAATTGATCAGCTAAATCCTCTGGTTTCTTTCCAACAAAATACCCATTAACTAAATCTCTCATAAAATCTTCTTTAGTTAATCCTGTCTCTCTTAAAGATTCATCCCCATAAGGTGGGATTGGAGAGGAGTCTCCCCATACAGCTGGAGTATAATCTCCATCTGAATCAACATCAAATGACATAAACCTAATAGTACCATCCTTTTCTAATTCAACATAAGCAACCTGCCTATAGTTTTTCTGAGCTGGACGTCAGGTTCAAGCTAAAAATGCAAATTGATATTTAGTATACTTTAACGTCTCATACTCAAATAAAACATAAACTGGAACTTCTGTTTCTTCATGATGTCCAGATAGATGCAATACCGTAAAGATATTGTCATATGATGCGCCACCTGTAGCACTTGAACCTGCAGTATTTTCAGCGTAATCCGCACATGCACTTAATGAAAGTGTAAGTAATACCGCAATAACTAAGGTAGCAATTCTTTTCATTTGGTCACCTACTCAACTTCAACTGGCCAAACGTAAGTTGAATCACCTAATACTTTGTTGTCTCCTGTGTAATCTTTGATTCCACCAGCGTTATGAACGTTAGTGTAACCGATTGATTCTAAAGCAGCCATAACGAATCCCGCTCTAGTTCCACTACCACACATTAAGTAAATTGCATCAGCATCTTTGTCAAAGAAGTTCTCAAGCATAGTTTGATCAACGATGTCCGCAGCAGCAAATTCCCAATCTCCATCAGTTCTTACTAAGATTTCTTGTTGCTCTAAGTAATCAAAGAATGGAATCATTTCGAATCCAGCAATGTAACCAGCATTCATTTTGTCATCCCAGTTACGTAAGTCAACTAATTGAACGTTTTGAGCTTCTAATACTTCATCAACGTTCTCCATTGTTACCTCTTCAGGTAATCCACCTTGACATGCTGCAAGAGCAAAAACTAATGCAAATGTCAATACAACTAGTAATTTTTTCATTTTTACATATCCTCCTAAATATTTATATAAATACAATCTCTTGTATTAATACCTTACATCTTAACTTTTGTAAACTCTCCCTCTTCATCTGGATGAGTTTTCAAATATTCTGCGATCTCTTCTCGCATTTCTTGAGTTCCCGGCTTACAAGATGTTAATCTTGATTCTTCGGCTAAAATACTTTCAGCCATTGCTTTACAACCAGGATTACCACAGTTACCACAGTTAATACCAGGTAACATTGATACTATATCTTGAAGTCTTGGATCTTCTTCAACATATAATGCTTTTGATGCAAACGCTAATACTCCTGCAATTATTACAGATAGAGCTACAGCTAATACTATTACAATAGTCATCTATACCATACCTCCGAATCCCATAAAGGCCATTGCCATTATGAATGCTGAGATAAGTGCTATTGATATTCCCTTATAATTTTCAGGAATATTATATGCATCCATCTCTTCACGAATTGCAGAGAACAGGAATATAATCAATGCATATCCTAATGATATTGCTAGTGAATAAACTACCGTTTCCGTGAATGAGTAATTGAACTTTTGCGTTGCATCAATTGCTACACCCAGTACAGCACAGTTCGTTGTGATTAATGGTAGGTAAACTCCCAATGCCTGATAGATTGGTGGAGAAAACTTCTTAATAACCATCTCAACCAATTGCACGAATGCTGCAATTACTAGAATGAATACAATTGTATTCAAGTATCTTAATTCATTCGGAACTAAGATAAACTTATCGATTGCCCATGCAATCATTGCGCTTAGTGTAATAACAAATGTTACTGCCATACCCATACTAAGTGCACTACTCTTCTTAGTTGAAACACCAAGGAAAGGACACAAACCATAGAATTGGGCCAACACAACGTTAGATACAAATATTGCGCTAAATGCTAAAGCGATATATTCCATCTATGCATTCACCTCGCTTTTCTGTTCTTTGCGTATTCTAAGTTTAGTAACTTGTGCTACTAATATTCCGAATACCAAGAACGCTCCCGCCGGTCCACCAATTAAAGCTAATTGAAAATCGGCAGGGATTATTTGGATACCAAGAATTGTCCCAGAACCCAATACTTCTCTAAATACGGCAATTAACGAAATACCTAAGGTAAATCCAATCCCCATACCAAATCCGTCAACGACAGATTTGATAGGAGAGTTTTTAGCCGCAAATGCTTCTGCTCTACCTAAGATTAAACAGTTAACAACGATTAATTTTAAGAATGTTCCTAATGCTGCTGCTAAATCTGGTACAAAAGCATTCATAATCATTTCTAGAATTGTTACCAAAGAAGCTATTACCACAATATAAATTGGAATACGAACTTCGTTTGGAACGAACTTTCTAATTAATGAAATGATTAAGTTACTCATTACTAATACAAAGATAACTCCCGCACCCATACCTAATGCATTTTCTAATTTACTAGTAACCGCCAAGGTCGGACACATCCCTAGGAACTGCACGAATGTAGGATTTTGCTTTAAAATCCCACTCATGAAGATGTCTCTAAAACTTTGTTTTTTCTTCATTAGTTTGCACCTCCTATATTGTTATCTAACTGATATTGGATAGCATAATCAATTGCCTCAATCAATGCAGGGAATGATTCTTCTGCTGTAGTTCCTGCTACTGTATCTAAGTCAGTTTCAGTTAATGAACCTACCGCTCCAACACCAATCCATTCGTCTGCGATAACCTCTGAATCTAGGTTTTCACCAACACCCTCATTAGGAGCATACTCAGAAGTATAGTAACTTGCATTGTTAACATAAACGTTTACTTTGACAATTGTATTCGTAGTTGGATCAAATTGAACCATAACTAAGTTATCCGATGCCCAAGATCCATTTCCAGATAGAATTGAGTAGAATACACTTGTAATATTCTTATCTACATCCCTTGATGTATATACACCCGTAATTACATCATCAGATATCAACTCATCAGAGTATGCATCAGCACTTGGATCTAAAGCCAATAATACCGTTTCAATATCCCCAGGAACAGGAATCAATATAATTTCAACTGCTCCTTCAACAATGGTGAAATCAATTGTTTCAGTAGCAATATTACCTGATGTATCAGTTGCTGTATAAGTTACTGTATAAGTACCTGCAGTATCCATATCAACAACTTCACTTGCATCATTTTCTACTGAAGCTACTTCTTCATTATCAGATACACTAACAAATGTATCCCATAATGGTGCATCACTTCCTGCTTCAAATTCAGTTTGTTTAGGTAACACTTCTATAACTGGAGCTAAAGTATCTTGAACGTTAAGTAAATCTTTCTTAATGAAGTCTGCAATCATATTCAAACTTTCATTAACTCCCGCTAAAGTCATAACAGCTGTTGAACCACCAACAAGATCTACTCCAGTATCAATTAATGTAGTTAAATCTAATCCAATGAATTGTTGTTCAAACTCTTCATCAAGAACTAAATCAGCACCAATACCTTCGGTTTCATTTGTAGTAATAGTTCCATATCCTGTAACCAGTCCATCAGTACCAACACCAATTATATAAACAGAATCTACAACATACCCGTTGAATATTGCTGTTACAACGAATCCTCCCGTTGAAGCTTCCAATATCTCTAATACTAGATCAGGTTCTGAATAATCACCTGTTACATCTGTATAAGTAGCTCCTTCAAAGAATTCCGATTTAAGTCTTTCAACTTTTTCCTCAGGTGTTTCTGGTACTACTGCTTCCTCACCTTTAAAGTTAACACCGTGATATGCTAACGCATATTGAACAGATTTATTAATTCCACTTAAGGTGATTCCTGCAGTTGAACCATTAACTAAGTCAACTCCATCAGTTTGAATTGTTGTTCTTGGAACATCTGTAAACTGTGCAGCGAACTCAGCACTCTCAATTAAATCTTTACCAATACCCGCAGTTTCAGTATTTTGAAGAAGTTTAAATCCTTTGACATTATCATTACTATCAACACCAATTAAGAATTGAATTCCCGGATTATATCCTGCTCCTTCTACTTTATAGACAACACCAATTTGTGTTCCATTAGATTTCATAACTGAAATCTCAGTAATAGAATCATCTTCAGGATAATCATCAGTAACCTTCTCTACTTCATCTGCTGTATCAAACATTTCGTATAAAGCTTCGTTTGCTTCAGCGTCTAATCTATCATTAATTATTTTTGAAGTTGGTCCTTCAACTAGATAGATAGCTAACATACAAGCAACGACAACAACAAGTAGCGACAATATAATTTTAACTGCTTTCATTACATCATCACCCCCACAAATTCTGCTAACTCAGTAACAGATCTCGCTTCAATTATTGCATTTAATGCAAACCCAGCAGCTACAATTACGATAATCGCAAACACAGCCACTTTCAATAATCCACGAATGTTACTCTGTTTAACAGTTCTATTTAAGTAAGGTGTGAACATATTACCTACTAATACCGCAAATAATACACCTTCAACATTTGAACCAATTGTTCTTACCATTACTGTTATCAAACCAACAATAACAGCATACAGTAATTTCGTTTCTCTACTAGTAGGAGATGTTACATTCTCACTAACTAAAAACACTGCACCAAAGATAACTAATCCTGATAACACATGTTCTTGAGCGTAAACTAACCCTCCCATAAATGCAGTAATTCCAAATACAGTCAATACATATGTAATTGCAACTCTCCAATCAATTGCCTTAATTATAGACAATACGATAAATAGTAAAATCAATAATCCAATTGACGCAGTTCCTACACTCATTCCATAACCACCATTAAACAGTAGTGCATCGTATGGGTGTAATCTTGCAATATTCATATTTTGTGTTGCTGTTTTTAATAACTGTAATGGATAGTTTCCATCCATATCAGCTGGGAAAGCTAATTGAGCTTTAAATGATAACTGAACAAATAAAACTCCTACCACACCTGGGTTAAAGATACTAAATCCATAACCACCAAATACTAATTTACCAATCCAAACACTCATAATAACCGCTACTACTATTAAGTAAAGTGGAGTGTGTAATGGTAATAATAATACTGAAAGTAAAGGAATCATTAATATATTCTCTTTACAATAACAATCTTTTATAAACTTAATCCACGAATCATATGATTCTTTTTTACTAAGTTTAAATAATACTTCTACTATTAATGAAACAGCTACCGCAACTAATCCATTAATTAGAATTGTAATTCCTTCATAACCATTTAAGTTATATATTACGATGCTCGCTATCCAAACTATTAATAGTGCTATTTGTGTTCCTTGTGTTATATGCTTATATTTTGTTTTCCCTAATCTAAAGGGTGCTTTTCTATTTCCAAACATTTAATCACCTACTTAATACGACGTTTAGCACGTCGAACCCATTCAAGTACATTAATTTCCGATGGACAAGCATATGAACACACAGCACACTCAACACATTTATCAACATCTAGTTCGAATATTCTAGCATCTAGCATTCTCAGTTCAGCATCCATAATATTTTGCGGTAGGATACCTACTGGACAAACATCATTACAAATTCCACATTTTGTACATATATACGGATCATCATTCTTAAGAGTATCAACACCTATATAACCCGTCTTCTCACCAATCGCGAAATCAAATGATTTCAATGTCTTACCTGAAAGAATACTTCCAATGTATACACTTACATCTTCCTCGACTGGTTTTGCTTCATTTATTAACTCTTTAGCTAATGCACCAATTTTTGTTGTGTAAACTGCATTAACTTCTAAATTGTTACCCGCAACACTTACATCTCTTGTTGTAAGTGGTAACCCTTTGTGAATGGCATCATTAACAGCTCTAGCAGTTGCAAATGATACGTACATAATTCCTTCATCAAGTAAGTTCATAAGTAAGTTTCTACCTGCGATTTTCTTCATTGCTAGATATTGCCATGATAGTTTATTTGGATTAACTACCATAATGTTTAGACCTGCTTCGCTGAACAACTGTCTATCCGCATGTTTACAAACAAGAACGATTGCTTTTGTATTTGTCGCAATCTCTAAACATCTAATTCCTTCAACAATATCTTGGAAATTCCTATGAGCAAACTCTCTATTTGGCGTAATGAATGATTCATTATCCTCAAGAGCATTTACTACAAGATAATCAAACTTATGATTAAAATCTAATGGAGTGTATAATCCTTCATCTAAACCAGTGAGACCAAGTTCAGTCAGCTTTCTAGGAATGTTACTAGTAGTTAGCAATCCTTCTATTGGCTTAAGTTCATCACTCAAGGTATCGGATTTATCATTTTTAATTACTAAATGATCAAACACAACTCCTGAATGAACTTCTAACTCTTTTATTCCTTCTACTACTCCACTTACACTTGAATAAATATTTTTGTGACCTTCACCGAAATTCTCAGCGATCTTTTCACCAAGCTTTACTTCATCACCGATATTTACAAATAAGTCATAATACTTATTTTCAATATCTGCTAGAGGGATAAAGACTTTACTTGGCTTTAAATACTCTTTTGTCGTTTGAATATTTAACTTCATAAAATCTACTCCCTTCTAAATTTCTTTTTACTGTATTTTGTATGTAAGTATTTATGTGCTACATGACTTGCTGGTTTTTCTAACCAATTATCATACATCCATTTAACAGCTTCATTGTTGTGTGAACTACGAAGAGAAGTTTCCTCATCAAGTTCATATAAAGCTTTTGCTCTTAATTCAGCAACAGTCAATCTATCCATAAAGTCTTCACTAACGATTGGTTGTCCACCACCGTTTACACATCCACCAGGACATGCCATAAATTCGATGAAGTGATACTGTTTCTTACCTTCATCTAGAATCTCGAACATCTTCTTGATTCCTTTTCCTCCATGAACAATCGCAATGTTAATATCTTGACCAGCAACTCTCAAAGTTGCCTCTTTTATATCTTCTTCTACACCACGAATCTCATTTAAATTAATATTCTCCAGTGGATGTCCTTCTAATATCTCATATACAGTTCTAACTGCAGCTTCCATTACACCACCAGTAGCACCAAAGATTGATGCAGCTCCTGTGTATTCTGCAAATCTACTCTCAGGATGGTAATCTTCTAGATTTAAGAAATCAATCTCATGTTTCTTAATCATTCTAGCCAACTCTCTAGTAGTTAGTACGGCATCAACATCTCTAATTCCATCATTTTCCATCTCAGGACGAGAGATTTCATATTTCTTAGCTGTACATGGCATTATTGAAACTACATATACATCTTTAGGATCTAAGTGTTTATCTTCTTTTGCATAGAAATGCTTAAGTATTGAACCTAGCATCATATGAGGTGACTTAGAAGTAGATAAATGTTCTAAGTACTCTGGACGATACTGTTCAATATATCTTATCCAACCAGGAGAACATGATGTAAATAATGGTAATTTACCTCCGTTTTGTAAACGGTTAATAAACTCAGTACCTTCCTCCATAATCGTTAAATCAGCAGCATAATTAGTATCAGTTACTTCATCAAATCCTAATTCCTTAAGTGCACGATACATCTTACCCTCAACTTCTTTTGCACTAGTTCCAACTGGATAACCAAATGGTTCTCCAATCGCAGCTCTAATAGCTGGAGCCATCTGTACCACTACATGTTTCTTAGGATCTCTTAATGCTTTTTCCACACGTTTAATATGATCTGTTTCAACTAAGGTTCCTGTGGGACATACTTTCGTACATTGTCCACAGAATAAACATCCAGCTTCTTCAAATGGTAACCCAGGTGTTGGCGATACGATAGGATCTTGCCCATCATCATCTCTAAACTTAAACACCTTTGCAGTAACGATACTGTTACATACAGCTACACATTTTTTACATAAAACACATTTAGATTGATCTTGATATATTCCAATACCAGGAATAATCTCTTTATGTCTTCCTTCAGCTGGATCAAAATGAAGGCTTTCTACACTGTAATCTCTTAATAAATTATAGAAATCACACGTACCATCTCCTCTAGGGCAAACCCAACAATTGAATCTATGCTTCTTACTTAACAAAATTAACGAAGCTTGACGTGATTCAATTACTTTTGGAGAATCAGTGTGAATTACCATGCCGTTTCTAATTGGAGTATCACAAGCGCTTAGTAAATCCTTTTCTCCTTCAACTTCAACAACACAAATTCTACAATAACCAATTTCATTTATATCCTTTAGGAAGCATAGTGTTGGAATATGAATTCCATTTGCTCTCGCAACATTAAGGATAGTTTGTCCACTTTTAACATTATACTTTTCACCGTTTATTGTTATTTTAGCCATATCTATCCCCCTATCTTACTTTGCGATAAAAATCAGCGAAATTGTTTCGTAAAACAACTTCCATATTTTTACCGAAGTCAATCCCTACACTACACTTAGAACTTCTAAGGTTGTTTACGTAGTTCTCTAACTTAAGCAAGTCTTCCTTTTCAACATCATTATTATTAAATTTGTGTAATATCTGATCAATAACTGGAACACCGTCACGACACGGAATACACTTTCCACAAATATCCTTTTCAACTTCCTTTGCATAAGAAATAAGGTGCTTAAAAAGGTTCTTGCTATCAAGTGCTATCATATCGTCTTTTATCCAGTCTTCATACAGTTCTTGAATCTTTAATACAACTTCCTTTGACATTGAATAGTCTCCTTTCCCAAAATAGTATCCATTATAATTATATTACATTACTAAAGGCACTGTAAACACGGTGTAAAGGGTCTACAATTTGCTTTTCGCATACAAACCATTCAAAAGTATTTTTTTCGCATACCTAAGCCAAAAAATTCGTATACTATCTAAACTATTTCGTGTTTTCCAAGCACAAAAAAAGTTTGCACTAAAACCATAAAGTAACATATGTTACGATAACTATATGTAATTGGTTTTAATACAAACAATTAGTTGTATATTTAAACTATTTTTTCAATTTATAAGTATAAATTAACCTATCAAGTTCATCATGTACTTTTGCCTTTTTGTAGTATGTAAATCCATACTTCTCAAAGGCCCTTATACTACCCATATTTTCTTCTGCTATCGTGCAAACAAGGTAATCAATATCCATATCTGGGAGTTCATCTATTGCCTCATCAAGTAATCTCGAAAAGACTCCCCTCCTACGATAATCTGGATCAATAATTACATTTTTTAAGTAAACTGAGTTAATTAAATCAACTTGATTCAACACGTCACTATTTTCTTGTAATGTAATGAATCCAATCAACTCACCATCAAATATCCCATAAACAAGGTCATTGGTTAGAATACTCTCATACTCCTTGTATGAAGTATATTTCAGCAAATCACCCATTTCCATGTTTATCCTATTGTGTAGGTTGGATACTTCTTGTAAATTATGTATATTCAATCTCATAATTCACCTCACTTAAATGCAGTATGAAAAGGAGTTAATTCTGACTTCATTATCCCTTCTTTTACTGCAGGATCATTACTCATAATACTATTAGCATCATCTTCATCTTTAGCATATACAATTACAATTCCAACCGTCTCAGCATCCGAAACCTGTGTTCTTCCAGCCAAAACAAGTTTTCCTTCTTCCTTTAACTTTGATAGGTAATTAACATGTCTTTTAATTATCTCTTCATCCTCTTTAGTCCACGCTCCATCAACTTGAAGTCTCTCGACTAATCTTAAAAAATAAATGTATTCGTTCATACTATCCTCCACCAATTCAATATTAACACAAAAAAAGAAGTATTATTACTTCTTCTATATAGGATTAAGTTCTGTTTCAATTAATTCATCAACCGTTACACCCAGTCGAGTTATTTCTAAAAAGAAATCATCTCTGAAGTCATTAACCATACAGATTATTTCATCAGGTGTGTGACTATCCAACTCGTAGTTAATTGAGTTGAAATCCTCCTGGTACAAATCACTCTCAAATGAGTATGTAACTTGTTGCTCGTAAATGATATTTCCATCCTTTTGCCTGAACTTGAACTTCACGATGTCCTGATCATAAAAATACACAAACTCATATGATGCAGTTATCTCACTAGTTTCCACTTCAGCATAAGTTCCTACAATTTCTTCGTTTAGGTCAAACAGCAAATAATCATAATCAATATCTTCTATACAATTGTCGACACTCCTACTAAGTCGCCTCTTGATATCATTATTACCAAACTCATATCCATGACTCAAAAAAATATCCATAACTTCCGTGTTTGAATCAAAAGAAAATACTGGCTCAGCAGGTTCATTTGGATCAGCATTAAGGTAAATAAATCCAGATGCTCCAAGCGCTACAACAAACAAAATCGTCATCAAAATTATCTTTAGTTTCCTCAATTTATACACCCTCCAGTAGACACTAGTTAATTTAGAGTATACCATATTTTGATTGCCAAGTTAAGGCAACTCTATAATTAATTGTACTAGAATATTATCTTATGTGTTAAATAATCGTTCGACATATTAAAAAGACGATTAAAATCGTCTTTCAAACTACTTAGTTTCTATTCTTAGTTCCCACGATTGAGAGCCACATTTTGAACATGGAGCAAACATTTTCCCCTTAATATGAGTCTCTTCATTACCACATTTCTTGCATACGTAAATTCCTGATGGAGAATCTGGTTTCATACATTGCCTCCTTTAGAATTGAATATAGTTTATTATATCATTATTAAAAACTATAACCAAATTACTAATGGAAAAACATATAGCTGCCAAGACACACCAGCAAAACAAAAACTACCATCGAGAACTTACTTCTAGTTCTAATTATATCAATTAAAAATATAACAGCTAATATCAATGACAGACCAAATATAAATACCGAAAACCCTAAGAACCTATATCCAAAAAGAAAAAAAAGCATTGTAATGCTTAATCCTACTTTTAGATGTCCTCTATCACTCATAGTTACCTTCCTCTAACCAAAAATACATAGAAAAAAAGCCCTCCCACACTAATCATGGAGTTTCCAACAACAATTAAATACAACACAATTCTAGTTAACAACTTGCTCCCGCAATTGTTAGAAGTATCTCTCCTCATTGTAATTCTTATTAAATACAAAATGTTAAAGGGTAATATACTAACTACTGGGAGCAATATAACCAAATGCATTAAACCCTCTGACACATACTCAAAGACCCCTCTTCTTCCAAAGTGACCTATCATTAAATACCATACAACAACAAACACTAGGTAACCAAGGTTTACCCATACCACTTTCAATTTCTTCATATTTCCTCCCGTATTTATTCTCAAAGTATCTCCTAAAACTTATTTGAATCTAACGAAGAGTAACCACTCCGTATTCGTTCTCAACAAATGTCCAACCCAACAAGATCAACATAGATTTCCGTTTCAGTAAAACATTCTTATTATTACTCTATATATAAACTCGATCAAAAAGCACCCCACAATTGGAAATAGCAAAATGATAAAATGTGTTACCTTGGTCTTTAGCTTACCTAACCTAAACCACATTATAAGAAAGTATGAAAATAGAATATGAAGTAAGTAAAAAAGGATCAAATACTGGAAATTCCTTAAGAAAAGAAAATCGTACCCAAACTTACCCGATGCTCCTCCCCAAAAGTAGACAACCGGAAAAAGACCTGTGAATACTATAATTAATCCTATCTTCCATTTAGTTCTAAATAGCATAGTGATAACAACAAGAGAAAAACCAATTGTAAAATAATCAATAACCCTCATAATAATCCTCCAACTAAATTATACCAATCCATTTAATAGTTGAACTAGCAATCGTTCGACAAATAAAAAAGAGACCCTAAAGTCTCTTGCTTACAAATGGTGGCTTCAGTCGGAATTGAACCAACGACACACGGATTTTCAGTCACACCATTGTCACAAAGTTAGAATTCAATACATTTTATGAAAGTGAAAGAAGACATAAAAGTGTCTTCTTTTTTTTGAATGTTACATGGTGACTACACGCACGGTAGTCCATTTGTACTAACATTTTAACACGTTTGTCGCTAAACTGTCAAATAAATGTATACGCTTTCATAAAATAGAATCCGTAAAATGCTTGACAATTAGTTTTGGTCGGAATTTCTAAGTTGTTCCTCTAATTCAGATATTCTGTCTTTCAAGTTTTGGATGTGTTGTGAATCCGCATCAATTTGGTTCTGTAGGGCATTGTGGAGAGTATCTAAACCCAATGAATTTCTAGTCTTTTCCTCAAGTTCATTAACTTCTGTTACTAATTTACAGTGTCTATCACCGATTCTAGATTTACTAACTGTCCTAATAGTAGATAAGTCAATGTATCCCGTTAAAGCAGAACCATCATGCTTGGTATAACTACCCGTTATTTCTACACATATAGGGTCAATTCCATTGCTGTTTGTTATTGGTACAACTATCGTGTTTGAACTGTGTATATTTCCTAAATTATTTTGTAACACAACACAAGGTCTCTTTTTGTTAATCTCACTACCAATATTTTCTCCAAAATCACAATCATACACATCGAATCTTCTTACTTTTCTTCTTGCCGAGTTTGCTGAATTTTTTTCTAAATGAAATTTCCTAGAAGTCCAATTCATTACTTTTTGCGCCTTCAATAATGTTATCAATTCTACGTCCTCCCTTAAAACAATTATAACATTTAATATGTTGCTAAAAAAGTTACAGTTTTTTCACTTTTAGTCCTTGAGTTTTAGCCGATTCAAGACTTACATTATCTACAACCTCTTCTATGATAGATTCAACGAAAGATGAAAGAGCAACCGATAGTGCATATCCTCTCATCGAGTTATTTTCTTCTTTTTGAAGAAAGTATATTAATGAAGTAACTAATACAAAACCTAGGGAAATCGCAATATTTTGTGTAACCAACTCGAATTTATGTTTATCGTACTTTTTATCCGAAATTGATACGGAACTACCGTGGTTAAAACCATGAGAAAGACTTACATCTTGTTGACGATGTGCCATTCCATATTTCTCGCATAAGTCCTTAAAATTTATACAGGGATTGTTTTTATACCACCCATACGTGTTTTTAAAGTTCTTACCATATTTTGTTATGCATAAGTTGTATTCATCTAACACATTATTGTAATACTCCTCAGTAAAATCGGGTATATTACTTTTATCCTCCAACGCATTTTTGGAGTCTGCAACTTTTTTAACTGTAACTATGTCATGCTTCAAAAACATTAGTGTCAACTCATCGTCATTATTCTCAGATAGAACATGAGCAACAACACTGTACTCAAATAGTGTTCTCCATCTTGCATTCGCTCCGTAAGGAAAACCATTCTCTATAAGTACAATCATTTCTAATGATATCTCGCAAGCTTTATCGATAATTTCACATAATGCATGTGGAGTAAAGTTTTCTTGGTGTACAACTTTCCCGTCGTGCTGAATCCTTCTTCTCAACAAGTTATTAAGTTCATAGCCAATATGTACAAAAGCCTTTAGTTTTGGAATAACATTACCTAAATCTTTATTAACTTTACTTATGTTCTCATACAAGAAGTTTGCAATAGAGTTAGAGTATCTGTCAATGTTTTTATTAATATCCTCTATGTGCTGATTCTCAAGAACCTTTAACCATCCCAAATACATGTTCTTATACTCCTCCGAGTTTTCTAGAAGTGAATTTGAAATAGCAATATCCTCGAGCAACAAGTTTAAATCCTTATTAAATACATCCATACTATCCCCCTTGTACATTATATTCAACCAAAACAAAATAATGATTTTGTACTGTTCCACCACTAGTAAGAAGTAAGTTAAAAACTTCAGATAATAGTATCAATATAAAAAGTACTATGTTTAATTTTACTGTTTTTTTCATTCGATTGTTCCAAAATTACTTTATCTATCTAAATTTTACCACTTATGAGAAAAAAACATTGTAGAATCGTTCGACAAATAAAAAAGAGGATTTTTCCCCTTTTGTTTATAAGTGGAGGCTTCAGTCGGAATTGAACCAACGACACAAGGGTTTTAATCTTATTATGTCAGTAAAATCATCAGTCCAACAAAAAAGATGAGGATCCCTCCTAATAGAGTTCCATAACTTGAACCCAGTTCACCTGGTCCTTCTTTGATTTCTTGCATTCCGTTGTACAATACATAAAAAGAAAAGAGCAATACTATTCCACCCAATAAAATCATAACAGCCTCCTGAATTTCCTTTTTTCTATAGCGTACCACACTAGTAAGATACGGATTTTCAGTCATATACTTAAAAGCGCCCGACTAACACTTAGTAGTGTTACACTTTATATCAGAAAACTTCCGATTCTTACTTAATTATTTAATTCCGAATTTCATATTGATTTCCAAATCGATAGATTCATTGCCAGTGTGAGTTAACACAGTGTAGTGATTAAACCACAAACTCCGATGAAGATTGATGTAACTGCAAGTATAACAGATACACGATATTGCCTTTCAAACTTCTTCTCAATGCTGTCTTGATATTTTTTGTTTCTAATCCTCACTGCAAGATTATCTATTTTTACAATCAATCCCTCATTTGTTACAACAATCTTAAAATAGTAATCTATCTTTCCTAAAAATCTTTTTTCATCAACGTTAAAATTCCTCAAATCTCTACCTTCAAAGAGGGCATTAAAAATCTCTTGCCTTGTTCTAACAATGTTTTCTCTTCGAGAGGGCACTTCAATGCCTAAACTCATTCCTTCACTGATCAACTTCTTAAGTTCAGTGCCAAGTTCCAAGGAAATATCATATTGATCTCGACATGCGCTCGTAAGATTATCCAACACACTATTTAGTTCGACTTGATAGTTTTCCTCACTTGATATCTCATTACTAATACTTAAACCTACAAAATCCGGTATTACTTTAATCAATATATCATGAAAAATTTTATAGGTTATATATTCTATATTACTTACATCAATTGGGTATTCTTCTGGTTCCTTATTGGTGTTCCCTCTTAGTTCACTCATCCTTGAATGTTACCTCCATATCATCAACATTATACAGTACTCTATTACCTTTTATAAACTCTTCAAATGATTGTGGGTCTATTTTCGTTTTCAGAAGTTCCTTAACTTTCTCAATACTACTATAATGGTCTCTTAATGTTTCAAGATACTCCTCATACTCATTCCTCGTTATATTTCTTCTCTTAGGAATTCCCACGTTCATCTTATACTCAAGTAATCTCTCGTTAAGGATAAAGAATAGGTGCCCCGACTTATAAATTAAGATCTGTAGCACTCTGCACAATTCCTCTAAAGATAACCTATCATTGATTTCCTTTTCAAATTCAACCGCAAAAAAGACCTCTGGACTCACTTTGTATACATTTGCTATATCGGTTAGTATTCGCAAACTGGGCTCTCTATCACCAGTTTCATATTGTGAATATGCGTTCTGTCTAACTCCTATCTTTTTTGCAACTTCTCGTTGAGTCAAACCTAATTTTCCTCTTAATTTTTTTAATGTATCTCCTAAAGTCATAATTACACCTCCCTTTCAATTATATCACAATATGTGATTTTGTGTAGTGGATTGGTCGGCGATAGGGACTACGCCACCAACCACGGAATGAGGTGTGATTATGAAAGGGATTGTTGGTGTGTTGCTATACTTGACAGTAGCAACACTTAATCGGTCAGTTTGAGAGATTACAATTATAAAATCAAAGTCTATGGTAAAAACCTTATGGAGTGTATTTTATATGAAAATCCTATTTGTAGAGGTTTTGAGCGTGATACTGGTTCTTGTTCTAGAGGAAATGCCAAAGACCGTGATAGAAGCATTTATGAAAGTATTTCTCGCACAAAGAGAGCAATCAGTGATTACGCTCTATGCAACGATTGGGAATACTTTATTACATTCACTCTCTCGCCAAAGATATTAGACAGATACGACTATGACAAAATCACAACAAAGATGTCTAACTGGTTTGACTTAGCAAGAAAACGCAAAGCACCTAACTTAAAATATCTAATAGTTCCGGAGCAACACAAAGATAATGCTTGGCACTTCCACGCATTGTTATCTAACATTGGAAACATAACATTGATTGATAGTGATAAAAAAGATTCCAAGGGAAACACACTATACAACATAAAAGATTATCGACTTGGTTATAGCACTGCTTCAAAAGTGGAGGACAATCACAAAGTATCATCATATGTTCTTAAATACATCACTAAATCACTTGTTGAGGAAACCTTTAACAAAAAGAGATATTGGACTTCTAAGAATCTGAAAAAGCCCCTAGTGATAAAAGAGAATCTAGAGCAAAGTGAATTTAAAAACAAACTAGCAAACAACTACATTGATTCAAACTCATATTTTACAAAAGAGATAATTGATAATGATATTATCATTCAAAAACTCTATACAACAACGCACAACAATCTAAGTTTACTGCCAAAACAATTAAGAGAAGCAATTGAAATGTTTGGAGTAGACAAAGTTAGGCTAAAGCAAAAATATGAAACTTAACAAAGCGACTGAAAAATTTTTGCTAGATTGCAAAGTGCGAACTTCAAAAGAAACATATGAGTATGAATTATCAAAGTGTAGAATGCTTAATTTGTTTATAGGAGACTATAACACCAAGCGAATTGATAGAGATATCATAAACGAGTATATTGTGGCACATAGAGAATACAATCCAAAGATATCAAACACTTCACTTAACAAAGGAGTTGCAACACTCAAGCGAGTAGTTAAATACGCAGATAACAGAACGATAGAATACAAGAAACTCAAGGAGGGTAGAAAACTAACTCCAACGATTCCAATAAATACCAAAAAGATTATATTCGATTATCTTGAATCACAAAAACATCGTTCAAGAGGATTTAGGAATTTACTATTCTTTAGACTTCTTGATGACACTGGACTTAGGCTAAAAGAGATTCGACACTTAAGAATCAGAAACCTAGATATAAGCAACAATTCATTTGTAGCAACTACTACAAAAACCGATACTGATAGAATTGTTTATTACTCTGATTATGTAAAAGATTTGATAATAGAGTATATTGAAACATTTGATATAACTGATTATCTATTCATTAACTTCAAAACTAGTGAAATCATCACTACTAATTCGGTTGAGAATGTAGCCAAGAGAATAAAGCAAAAACTCAAGATACCATTTAGCATTAGCCCTCATAAATGGAGGCATACATTCGCCAATGAATTTAGCAAAAATGTAAATGACCTTGAATCACTTCGCATTATACTCGGTCATACCAAGATAACTACAACACAAAGATACCTACATCACGATAATGATTACATCAAAGCACAATATATGAAATCGAACGACAGACGGATACGCTAGGTCTTTAGTTTGCATAAAAAAAAGAGGATTTAACACCTCTTTTTTGCTTGTAAATGGTGGCTTCAGTCGGAATTGAACCAACGACACACGGATTTTCAGTCCGTTGCTCTACCAACTGAGCTATGAAGCCAATGGCGGTCCAGACGGGAATTGAACCCGCGATCTTCGGTGTGACAGACCGACATGTTAACCGCTACACTACTGGACCATTTTTTTGGTTGCGGAGGAAGGATTTGAACCTTCGACCTCTGGGTTATGAGCCCAACGAGCTACCTGACTGCTCCACTCCGCGATCTCTATATTCACTTTTTTACAGTGCTTAAATATAATAACAAACTTACCCCCCAAAGTCAAGAAATTCAAGTTAAGAAAAATACAAAAAAAAGAGGGTGAAAATTAACCCTCTATCTTCTCACTCTCGTGATGTAAATCATGTATCCTACAGCAGTTACAGAAGTAACTGATAATACACCAATTACAATCAACACTACAGTGTCATTTAGTATTGAATCATCATCGTTATCAGGATCAGCTGGATCATCCGGATCCGTTGGATCGGTTGGATCAGTGGGTTCCGTTGGTTCAACTTTTTCTATAGCTTCTGTTGAATCTTGAACTGTTCCTGTATGGTCCCCAGCATCGTATGCAACACTAACTGTAATAATATTACTTTGGTATGGTAATGAAACTTCAACACCTTCCGCAATAGTCTCAATTAATGCTTCCTGAGTTGAACATAACCCTCCTGAATTACATATCTTAATCACAACACTGTCTGAATCAACTGTTCCATCAACATCAACTATTGCTACCTTAAGTGTAACGTTATTATCATCATCTAGTGTACTTTGAACTATAAAGATATCAGGAACTGTTAAACTAACAATTCTATTGGTAAGTATTTGTGATTGTGTTAATACCCCTGACTCATCAACGTATTCAATAACGATATTGTATGTTGTATTAGCTAGTAAGTTCTCGAATACATAGTTTTCTAATCCTACTTCTAGTATTTCTTCTTGAATAACTGTTCCTAATAGTTTTAACCTAACCACAACATCAGCACCGATATTATTAACATAATCAATGTCACAACTTATTGAATCGCTCGTTTTATCAATATTTGAGATAGTTGCCTTTATATTAGGTAAAGTTGTAATTTCCGTTGAATAGATTATCTCATCTACTTCACCATCATCTCCACCAATATCAATATCCGCATCTACTTTGATTCTATATGTTGTTTCCGGACTTAATCCATCAAACGTAAATGTCTTTTGCTCAGAGCCAATAGAAACAATCTCTAATGGCACATTTGAAATTGTGTTATATAATTTTACAAATCCTGAAATATACGAATCATTTGGATCTACTACTTGAGCAACAAACTCAATTTCGGTGTTTGTTGGGCTAAGTGTAGTTACATTTACCGTTGGAGCCAGCTTAAGTGTAGTAAAGTTCTCACCTGTAAATAATGGACTAATCACAACACCATTTGTATCATTCAAATCATATTCCATATGGATATTAATTCGATAATCACTTACAGGATTAAGTCCTGTAAATTCTCTGTTTGTCAACAATCCTTTATTAAGCAATACTTCTTGTCCCGTTGATGTTGCTCCATCATATAGTACTGCATAGACGCTAGTTATCGCATTATCAGGATCATCAATTTGAGTATCAAATGTAACTGAACTACCCGTTACCTCAATATTCTTTATTTCTACTGTTGGGACTGGTTTAGCTGTATATAGGTCATATAAACCAATAACATCATCCTCAACCGTTCCTCTTCCGTTTTCAAGGTTATATGAAGCATAAACTTTAAATTGATATTCAGTATTATCATCTAACCCTGAGAATGAAACATAATTTGTTCCCGCATGTAATACTTGTGATTTACCAGGAACAATTTGCCCACCTTGAAGTAAGATTACACTTGATTCTGTTATTGCCGAATCATCATCTGTTATCGTAACTGTAATTTCCAATACATTTTGCTCAACTTCATTTGTTTTAAACGAAGATGTTGGTACATCCTTCTCTGTCGTGAAGTTGTATGTTGCGATAACATCTCCACCTTCTTCAATTCTAACTTGATACGTTTCTCCAATTGATAAACCTGTAAATAGTACCTCAACTGTTCTTTCTAAATCATTTGTATCTAAATCAACTGTTTCAATATCAATTGGATTGCCAACTGAATCATATAATCTAACATCCATCTGCTCGTCTGATGTTGAATCTTTAACCGTATCAATCACTAAATCTATGAATGTATCACTTTTATTAACTGATACTATTTCCGCCAATACATCATATGAGTTTGGTAAGGTGTCAATGTTATATACTGTATCAGTATTAATAACTTCATCACTATATGTAGTTCCATTGAAGATATAATCAGCTTCAATCTGAATTGTATAATTCGAAGCACCAGAATCTAATCCAGAGAACGAATACTCATTTGTCCCAGTAGTTATTGATATTTTCTTCTGGTACTCACTATTCTTGTATAGCACCGCATATACAGAATTTATATCTCTATTTCTATCTTCAAGGTAAACTGTAAAGAATATCTCTTCGTTTGAACTTGAAGTCTTAATAACCATTGCATTTGGTTCAACTAAATCTTGAGTAATATGTCTTCTAATATTGTACTTACCATAATTACCAACATCATCAACAGTTCTTACTTCATAATCATTTGTTACATCTCCATATATAATTGTAGTAAGCGTCAATGTTTCAGTAACAGTATCTCCTACTGGCTGTGCAATATTATCTTTATATAACTCACCATTAATCCACAACTCATAGTGATCTAATGTCGCATCAGTTGATTTATCCCATGTAACAGACACATCTGCCTGAATACCATTTCTGAACTCCAAATCATCTGATGTAACCTCTATATTATCATTTGCTGGTATCTCGGGATATTCTTGGTCAAATGTAAATGAAATTGTCTCAATATTTCCAGCTAAATCTTTAACTTTTACTGTATATAGTCCATCACTAGATACCGCAATAATCGCATCTTCTAAATCATCATAGTCACCCGATCTATAATCATCTGCTCCAGTTGATATAGAGTAACGTGAAATATCATTTGCTCCATTAACAACATCAATTGTTAACTTCTCAGCATAATTCACTGTTTCTCCAGAAATATCAGTCTCTACTCCAGTACCACCTAAATTATAGGTTACCGAGAATACAGGTGCAGTAGTATCTAGGTTGAAGTATGTCTCAATACCTAACGACTCATTTCCTGATGAATCCACAGAAGTAACTTTGTATGAAAGCTTTCCATCAGAATACCCTACCGTACTAATAGTAGCTTCGGTGATTGCTACACTAGAATCAAAGTTATAATCTCCAGAACCTTCTTTTATATATATATTATAGTGATCAATCGCTTCACCAGTAGGTTCATTCCACTCTAATGTGATAGTATCAGTATTGCTAATACCATCTTCTGAAATAGTATCATCGAGTTCGTCTTTCATGACTAAAGCATATATATTGTTAGGTGGTTCAGTATCTCTTATATAAGAAACATCAGTATATGCAGATTCATTACCTGCCTCATCAAGTGCCGTTATACTAAACGTAATTGTACCGTCAGCGAGATTTATTCCAGTAGCACTAACATCAACAGTAGTTGATGCATCTATCCCCACAATATCAATTGTTACTTCGTCAGTAATTTCAGTTCTACTAGAAACCCCTCTTCGGTAATACACTTTATATGAATCAGGAGTTTCCAAAGCAGGCTCTTGCCATTCTAAGTCAATATCACTCGCGCTGCTCTTTTCATCCTCAATATCACCTGAAACATCTGATATACTCAGATTTTGGATAACACCCGGCGATGTTCTATCTATATCCAAGAATACACTTGCGGTATCCGTTGAACCATCTGCATCTGTTGCTTTCACATATAGCTCCATAGGAGTTACTCCAGTGTCAGATTCTCCAGAAATATCATAGTTATATGTACTAGCTGCATTTGATGTTCCAATAAATGCATCATCACCATCATAAACATCATATGTAATAGTTCCATTACCCGTTGTACATACGTATGTTAAAGTAACAAGATCAGCGTTTGTTGATAACGTTTCGCCTGCACTTGCCGTTTCCACTCCATCACTTATTTGAATGCTACAATTCCCTGGTGCCGCATGCACTATAGGTAGTAATAACGAAACCATCAATAACATAAGTAATACAAACATTTTTTTCATATTAGCACTCTCCTAAAAAAACATACTAAAATCAACTTTAATGATACCTTAAAAACCCTTGTTTTTCAATATAACTCGGCTATATTACGGTATGTATAAAGTAAGTTACATATAAAAAAAGATGATTAGTATCATCTTTTTAAGTATCTTAAACCAGTTGGCACAGTCAACATTAACAAAAAGCCTAAGAACAACATGCAAACTCCAAGTGCACCAATAGTTAATGCTATATATAATAGATAAATAACAGGTAGTATAATCATAATACTTATTAGAACGTTAATTAAACTAATGTGTTCAAACTCAATCTCTTTATATTCTAAATATCTTCTTAATAATTCAACCAACGAGATAACAAGTAATGGAACCATAAACAAGTAAGCTCCCCCAGGAAGTACTAACAAAAATATAACATTGAGTATTCCAGTAAGTGTTAGACCACCATAATACAAATTATTCCCATCATTCTTTCTAAACAGCCAGATAACTCCAAGTGCTCCAAGTATGACAAATATGATAAATATGAATAAAGCTCCAGTTATCTTGGGCATATACATTGGATTGAGTGGAACACCAAATATCTTTGATAAGATAAATGACACTATAAATCCAATAACCAATAATCCTAATGACATTCCTAGCCATTTCAGTGCATTAAACATAATACACTTAAGTTTTGTCTCTTCTTTTCTAACAGCAATATAAACTACACAAGCAAATGACATAAGAGTAATTATTGATAAAACAATCTGTGTTGTTTCATGGTATACGATAAACACATTTGGTAAGAACGTAAAGTACATAGCATTAGCATCATCTTCAAAGTAATCTATATCGCTATATATATCATTTGATACAAACTCCTCAATTATTGGAACTAAATTTTCCCCATATTGCTGAAGCGAAGACAAGTTAATATTATCTGGATTATCATTCGAAGTATGATAATAATCTAGATTATCCAACACACTCATATTAATACCGTACATATCATTATCGAGCATTGGTGTTAAGTCTGTACTATTATGCATTCTTGAATAAACATCTCCAGCTAAGCTGAAACTTACTGGATATTTTGCATTCGCAAAGAATTTAATTATCTTATAGTTTTCTAAACTAGTTTGGAACATAACATTGGGACCCTTAACTCCTCTTGCCTCAACATTGATGACTATTCCAATATCATCAAACCATTCAGAATTATTCTCAACTTCATTCGTTGCCCCATATAATCCCAACTCTTCACCATCAGTGAATAGTACTTTAATTCCATTCTTCATTTCAATATTATTCTCTTTTAATGTGCGAATAGATTCCAGTATGCTACTAAGTCCATATCCATCATCAGCTGCACCAAGTGATCCATCCTCTTCACCAATTCTTTTTGCTGGTGATGAGTCATAATGAGCCATTAACAATATGTATGTGTCATTTTGCCCATCAATCTGAGCCAAAATATTGTTAACCTCACTCATTTCAAAACCATATTCAGTATCTTCTTGAGGATAATTATTAACAACTGGATTCATATCAAGAGCATCAAGCTCCCCAATCAAATAATTTCTCACATCAGCTAATGCATCTGTATGTTCTACAGTATGAGGCTCTTTAGCAATCTCTAAAATATGTTCAAATGCTCTGTTTGCACTAAATTCATCTAAGTCGTCTTTAACCCTAGGAGTATATAGTGCCATCATCCCAATAATGATACTTGTTATCACAACTAAAGCTAGTAAATATTTTTTCATCAAATAATCCCCTCTTCAACTATTTTTTATATGCTACATAAATATCTGCTTCTATCATAACACCATCAATGAAATAATGATGTACAAAATACAAATTGCCTTCATCATCCAATGTCGGCTCACCCGCAAACTGAGATACAATTAACTCAGGTTCCTGCCACACACCCTCAACTCGAACAGACCTATATACAGCGGGAGTTCCTAAATAAGTTCTACAAAACCACATTTCCTCACCATTAGATGATATAAATGGATATCCATCCATTTCCTCTGTATTCACTACTTCTATATTAGTTGGAGTAGTCCATTCGTCATCTATTCTTCTTATCATCCAGATATCAAAGTTACCTTTACCACCTTCTAAATCAGAATGGTAGTATAACTCATTGCTGTAAATATGCATCTCACCTACCCTATATTCATTAACAAATTGGTCACTTACCCTTGTCCAGTCGACCCAATTTTCACCATCATAGGTTGAGGTAAACATATTGACACCAGTATATCCTTCTCTTGCGGATGCAAACCACATCTCATCATCACGAACAAAAGCTGCACCATCTAAAGCAAGTTTACCGACTTCTTGTAACCATACTCTCGTGGGTTCCTGCCAAATCCCATCTACTTTATTAGATTCCCAAATTCCTGTAACACCATCCAGCAGTTGCTCATTGGCTGGCACTCTAACATCAGGTGTAAAAAAGAAATACAACTTGTCTCCACTAGGCAAAATAAACGGAGAATCCTCTGCTCCACTAGTACTTATAATTTCAAGTAAAATAGGTGTTTCGTATTCATCGCTATGAAGAATTGGTGGATGCAAATCAGTGTCCGGGCTTTGTTTGATTATATCACTAGGTAATCTAGACTCTCTAGTAACTTCTTCACGTTCATCAATTTCCTCATTAGAATTATCGACTTCTACTTCATCCTGATCGCTTATATCATCCTTAATAGGTTCTGGAATATTTGAGTTATCTTCCTCACATCCCATCAAAAAAAGTACTAATATCAAAATAAACACTTTCCTACATTTCATAGTACACCTCTTTCACCTAAATGTTATCACAGTGTTCATACTCGGTCAAAGCAATAAAAAAGAGTCTAAAAAGACTCCTTTCCAATTATGAGCAAACCCAGTTAATTTGTATCATAATGATATGTACATTTTCGCCAGTAAACTCCAGGCTCATCAGGAACTTCTTCCCACTGTAAACACGTTATGTGAGTAACCCAGTATGAGTTCATAAATGTAATGGTTTTGTATGTTCTGTGTTGAACCCATGTATTGTAGAAGTTTTCTGTCCTCTGCCACTCAAGATCAATCACAGTATCATACTGAGAAAGTGGTTCCTCGTTTCTCTCCAAACTTTCTGCCTCAACTGCGGAGAAACATAGCACCCCAATAGTTACAACTAAAGACAACAATAATTTCTTCATTTTTTCCTCCTTATATTATTTATATTAATTGTACATAATAATTTAAGGATATTTTTCGACATCGTTCGACAAACATAAAGACAGTTTTTACTGTCTTTATTTCTAGTGGAGAGAAAGAAGAGTTCGAACGCAAAAAAGGTAAGTTTTCACTTATACTTTTTACTATTAAATTTACTATTTCAAACCCATTATAGCAAATCAGGGGGACAGACGTATGTCACTCTAAAAAAATAAATCACTTTTTTTGTGATTTATTTTTGCAAACAGTAAATTCTTTTGGCTTTTAGGAAACTTCAATGTTAACTTTCTCATAAATTACCAAGTTCAACTCCACCAAGACCTCACTTGGAAAAGTCCAGTACGCCTGAAGCGGAGAATACTCCTCGTCCTCGAACACTATCTTGTAATACTTATCATAATCACAAGCCGATTCTATTATTTTGTCTTCGGAAGAATACAAAGTTACCGTTCCAAAACATGTGGGGGGATTATCCGTAATCAAGTACAATTCATATCCCATATAAGACTTGTATAGTTTGAATCCTCCGTAACATTTCTCATCTACATTTGTAAAGCATACATTCTCTCTCGTAGTTGATATTTTTAGTTCCTTGTATCCATCAAGAATGTCAGCGTCTGCGTCCATAAGTTCAATAATCTTCCCGTCCAAGTCTATAACTAAATACTTATAGTAAATATCGTCACTAAAATAATAGTGCACTCCATCACGGGTAGTCAGTAATTCCCTCTTCAAGAATACGGGGTAGTCATGTTTATCAGATTTGTAAACTGAATACCCACCATCAGATGCCATAAGATAATATAATTCATCTTCAAAACTTATATATTTGTCTGCATCATCAGTATAGCTACAACTAGCCAAAAAAAATACAATCAAGGTTATTAATGTATTCCCAAGTAATTGCCTAATTAATGTTATACGATACTGCTCCATACTCCCCCTGTCCAGTTTGATTCGACTTCTTCCTTATCTTCAAATATAAAGTCTTCGCAGTAGTGGTTGTATACTCCAATCTTTCTACATTTGAGGTAGTCGATGTTGATGATTCAACCGTATTACCGTTAGCATCGGTTAGAATTAAATCATAATTCGATAGAATCCACTGTGATGTTTCCCATGGAGCATCTCTTAAGAAAGCAAGCGAGGCATGTATAGTTTCCCCCGCCTGAAGGCTTACTGTGTGTACGTTTACTTCTCCATTATACGCAAGTGTCACAGGCAAATAACTTTCAACATAGTGATTTCTATCATCTATCAATCTCTTCCCATTAAGAAGTCCCGCTCCTGCCCACTCATACAAACCTTGGCTCTCCATATTGTTTGTGAATGTTCTTGTTACACCTCCCACTGTGAATGTAATTGATGAATAATCAGTTTTTTCGGGATCCGCTGTTGATGCAATGTGTGCCATTACCTGTTGTGGACTTGACTTAAATCCACTTTTCGCCTCCATAAGCAGCGCTATTGCTCCTGTAACAATTGGAGCGCTGTAACTCGTCCCGCTGCCTGATTGCCCGGCCGATGATATATTTTCCCCAGGTGCCACTACCAGTGGATTTGAACTATCCTCATCATCCATGAAATTAGAATAATATGAGAGTCTTCCATTATCATTTGTGCTACCAACAGAAATAACATTTTCAGCACGTGCTGGCAAGCATACATACCCCAAACTAGCATCAGTATTCATAAGGAAATTACCTGTTGAAGCTACTATTGATACATCTGTGTTATTCACAATGTAATTTAAATATATTTCTGTTGAGGATCTGTTTGAGTTGTTTGGTCCACTACATGTATCTGAGTACACGAAACTCATATTTATTACATTAACATCTCTTGCAAGTAACCCAATGTTCGAATCTAAATCGTATCTGCCTTCAGGGGTTATATATAGTGTTGCCTCCGGTGCAACTCCAGAAAGTGACCCGATAATTCCCGCAACCAATGTTGTATGATTACTATCAGGCTCAGTAGACAATCTGTGAATAACATTGTTCCCGAAGAAAGTAGGGAGATCCATATCGTTTACGTTACCCTGATCAATTATTCCTACCTTGATTCCGTCTCCATCATAATTTTGTTGAGCTGAAACTATATCAGTCACGCTTGTTGCAAATGCCGAACTTGTTGCAAAAGAAACATTTTTCTCTTGAATGATATATACCGATTGAATTTCATCCAATTTAGATATTATTGAGATAAAATTATGTGTTGCATCTACTCCACCATTTACTCTCACTGTAACTATTGGGCTGTATTCACCAATATACATATACGAAATCAGATCACCATATTCACTCAATGTTGAAGCTACCCTACTATTACCTTCTCTTAAAAATTCCTTAAGGGCCTCTCTCTTAGCAGTGGGCTCGGTTTGATCAACACCTGAAGTTCTATTACTAGTAAACTCTCTTTTTCTTTCTTGATCTTCATGTATGAATATCATTATTTGAACATTGCCATCTCGATCTACAAACTCTTCTAGTTCGTTCATATTCCAATTGTAGTCGACCACCTCCGAATTACTGTATTCAAGGTACACGTTAGCATAATCATAGCCACTATCTGCGTTTACCTTAATGACACAAAATGATACAAAAATAATAAAAATTGCCGTTATAATTTTCTTCATAATTACTCCTCTTTTTTGAGCAGAGTACAATTAGGCGCAACTATGTTTCCCCCTTTCCACTTGTGCAACTAGTTCTTTTTTTGCTCACTTTAATTATATCAATAAGCAATCAATGAATTTCGACAATCGTTCGACAAACAAAAAGACAGTTTTTCACTGTCTTAACTTCTAATGGCGGAGAAAGAGGGATTCGAACGCCAAATAGGTAAGTTTTCGCCTATACTTTTTACTATTAAATTTAGCATTTCAAACCCATTATAGCAAATCAGGGGGACAGACGTATGTCACTCTAAAAAAATAAATCAAAAAATTGATTTATTTTTAAAGACTCACCAGAATGTACGAAATTATAGCAGAAACAGTAGGTGCGACAACAGTAGATAGAATCAACAACGAAAAAAGGGATGTGAATAGATACTTCCTGTCTATTGACATCCCAATAATTATGCTAGTTTTAACTAGTATTCTTCAGTGGTTCACCCAAATAATACTTGCTAATCAGCTAGCGTGCTTACCTCAATGTTAGAAATCACTTTTGCAATTTCACTAGAATCAATCTCATAGAACTCATAATCTTTGGCTATCTCAATCTTTTGATATGGGCTGGCCACCACATACATCTCTCCTTCAAAATTTGAGTCATAATCAATTTCTGCCGTGATAAATATGTATGTTGAGCCAACTTCAGGAAGAAAATCACCTTCAAAAATCACCAATGTATCGTCATCGGTATAACCCCCTCTATTCTTGAGAATTATGTGCTCATTGGCATCGCCACGTATATTGAGAAGAACGCTTACCTCATAATATGTAGCTGGAATTCCTTTAGCAATTTCATCAGGAATCAACAACTCATCTACAATACCAACAAAAACATTTTCATATTCTTCAAGCAGTAGTACTTGATCACTCACATCAAATGCATATGATGGATCTACATATGATACAGCAGTTCTATCAACAGACAGAATGATTGATACCACAACTACTATCAAGATTACTGGAACTATGTACACTATCTTTTTCATAAATACTCCTTTCCAAATAAATTTATGACCACAGGCAATTATATGTGCTGATATCTTGACTGCCCAAAGTATCCTGGTCTGTTATATACCTAAACATCACATTGCCTGTCGTGCTATGAGCTAAACTTAAAGCATGTCCCCATTCGTGCAACATCACCATTTGTCTTTCATCAGTTGTCAAATATGCAAACTTCCAAGTATTGATTATAATGTAATCTATACCAGGATTAACCCACGCATATGCTCCTCCCCATGGCTCATTAACTGCCCAGTCATCATAATACTCTAAGTCCTGTTCGGTAAAGATTGTATCTTCGGCAATATTCACATGACCTCTGTCATTCCATTTGCCCAAGGCATAATTAAAAACAGCATTATAATTTGAATTTCCATCGTAGTGGATATTTCCTCCACCATCAACTGCGTTATAGGAATTCGAGTAACTACATGTAGCGGAGACTTTAACAACACAAAACATGCTCACCAAACACAGTATTCCATAAATAATTTTTCTCATAACTCCTCCTTTTTGAGCGGAGTACATCTTTGTACAATTAAATTTCCTCCTTTCCACTTGTACAACTAGTTCTTTTCTAGCTCACTTAAATTTTATCATTCAAACAATCAAAAAATTTTGACAATCGTTCGACAAATGAAAAAGGGATATTGTATCCCTTGTTTAAAGTTATATATGACTGCTAAGAAAGAGGGATTCGAACGCCAAATAGGTAAGTTTTCGCCTATACTTTTTACTATTAAATTTACTATTTCAAACCCATTATAGCAAATCAGGGGGACAGACGTATGTCACTCTGAAAAAATAAATCATAAAAATTGATTTATTTTTATTGAACACTAATTGTGGCTAAGAATAGTTTACGCTCTACTAATCAAAAATAATATCACTATTGCAATAATCAAAATAATTGTTCTAATTATCCTGGTGGTTTTGGAATCTCTTATAGAGAACCCGAACACCAGCAATGAAACTTGGAATATTGTCAGAAACAGGAATATATAATCATACAACTGATAGTTAATGAGTACGTAAATCGTGAATCCTAATGATATTACTGTAATGATATGGCGTGATTTCTTTGCATTTTTAGACTTCAGAAATCCTAATTTTTCCACAGTGCCATAAAGGAAAAACAAGGCGTAGAGGCTTGTTGTTATGATTAACCACAGCTTAATACTAATTGTACTCAGTACCAACTAGATCTCCCCAGCTTTCATCATAATACATTGTATATCCATTCCAACTGTATGCATCATGGAACTCGAATGGGTAATTGATACCACCAGAACGCATAGTACCCGTTCGTATAACTGCTCTTGCATGTCCTTGGTTGCTCTCGGCAAAATCCTCTAAGTCTTCAGCAAACACAGTCTTTGCGTATGATGATAATCCAAAGTATGCTCCACTGATCACTGAAAGCATCCCAGCTACATAAGGATTTACTATTGTACCTACTGCACCAATCGCTATTGAAATCCCCGTAGCTGTCATGATTTCCGAAGAAGAATCTCTCACTGCAGAAGCATACTGATAAACACTTGTTAAATCACTAAAGTATACTGAATATGTATCTACATAGTATCCCATCATTACGTCAGTCAGGTCATAAGCCTTTGTAAGAGTATCACTCCAAGAACCCCCTCCCCCAGGTGGTTCCTCTATCACTTGAGATGTTCCATGCTTATCAAAACCTTCCGCAGTATATAAATCATACACATCTAGTATAGTATCTTTTTTTATCCTATACTTAAAACTTCGAATCAATGAATACTCATCAGTATATTGATATACATCTACTCTGGTAGAATTTTTGTAAACAAGAACAAGCTTTGTATCATATAAATCAATTTTCTCATAGCTCTCTGTTTTGACTGAACCTTCAATCTGTGCAACTGATACAGGGTCTACTCCCCTGGCGTTAATATCATTTGGTAGAACAAGTAATGCAATAATTCCTAAAAACAAAAATACAAGTACCTTTTTCATATTTCCTCCTTTTCTTTGAGCATGGTACGATAAGCACGGATATACTCCTCCTTTCTGCTGTGCAACAGGTTCTTCTTTCGCTCAGTTTAATTATATCAAGCAAACTATTTGCAATTTTTGACAATCGTTCGACAATTGAAAAAAGGGATATTGTATCCCTTGCATTATTGTTACATATAACTCCTCGAAAGATGGAGTGGAACGCCAAATAGGTAAGTTTTCGCCTATACTTTTTACTATTAAATTTACTATTTCAAACCCATTATAGCAAATCAAAGGGACATACGTATGTCCCTCAAAAAAACAAATCATTTTCTTTATGTTTTTTTGGAGGAGATTATGGATATACTTGATAATTAGTATTTTTCTTTTCAGCATATATTTTGATTATATACAAACTAGGAAGCATATCAATCATGTATATCAAAAAAGCGGGATTACTAATAACCCCGCTTTTGAGTAGAATAACTCCTCTTCTTTGCAAATAGCTACTCTATGAGTTGATTATTCGTTGTAAACAATTGAATGTATTTACTTACAGTCTCATTTTGAGAATCAGAGTTTTCTGATGGCTCATAACCATCAAGATGAATGTACTTCAATGCATATGGTAGTTCATAACTTATGAATACCAAATAATGTGAATCAACCTGGTACATATTATACTCAGTGGTACAAAATACCTTTTTCGGTTCATTGCTTTCACCATAAAAAGTTCCGAGAACATATCCTCCTCTATGTGCAAGCAAATAATCTTGAACTATATCACCATAAACCATCTCTTCCACCTCAAAATTAAAGTAAGTTTTGGGAAGGTATGATTTAAGTGATATCCTATCCTCGACATGGTCTACATCGGTTATCTTAATAACTGCAACAAAGTCTGAGTTAGTTAATAAATACTCATCATTAGGTATTATTTTATCGCTTATTGGACATCGCCCAAATGTACATCCTGATAGTATCAGCGCTAATACCAATATTATGGCTTTTTTCATTTTTTCCTCCTTATATTAATTGTACACAATAATTTAAGGATATTTTTCGACATTGTTCGACAAACAAAAAGACAGTTTTTCACTGTCTTAACTTCTAATGGCGGAGAAAGAGGGATTCGAACCCCCGCGCGGTTTAACCCGCCTGCTGGTTTTCAAGACCAGTCCCTTCAGCCAGACTTGGGTATTTCTCCTTATATGGTGGACCTAGCAGGACTCGAACCTGCGACCAATCGGTTATGAGCCGATTGCTCTGACCAACTGAGCTATAGGTCCGTATAGCTGCTACCCATTTTTTCGTGCATAATTATTATATCATTTAACAATTAAAAATCAATAATAATATCACAATTTTTGTAGCAGTCTAATTATACGATTTTATCGCGTATCATTTCATATATTATTATAGATGTAGAAACCCCAACATTTAAAGAATCTGCTTGTCCCATCATTGGAATTTTTATCATCTCAGTAGCACTAGAATCATACCAATCTTTCATAATTCCGTACCTTTCACTACCTGCTATTAGCGCAGATCTCATTGCGTATTTTGTGCCTGTATAAAGTTTCTCTGCCCTTGTATCTGTTAGGTAAATAGTGAAGTTATTACTTTCAAGCCATTTAATAGTTTCATACATTTCAGCTACAACTATTTTAACACCTAGTGCTGTTCCCATACTACTCTTAATAAACTTAGGATGAGATAATCTAATTCTTTTATTTGTCAAAACAACAGCATCAATTCCTGCACCATCACATGTCCTAATAATGGTTCCTATATTTCCTTGTATTTCCAACCCATCTAGGATCACTATGTTCATATTATCTCTTAGTTGAATATCTTTTAGTTCTAACACAGGAAATACCGCTACTGCGATTACACCAAATGAGTTCTTCTTTTCCTGAATTGTTTCTAGAACCTTTCTACTAATTACATATCCTTTACCAACTAGGTTATATAGTTCATCTACCATATTTTGAGCTTCAATCGTATAAGCTTCATCCGGACATACTAAAAAGTAGTCAAACTTTATTCCATTTATAATAGCCTTTCTAATTACTTCATAACTTTCAAGCACAACAAAATCATTTGGATTGGGTTTACGATTATTGTTTAGATTATAAACATTTCTAATCAATTTATGCGTTCTCCCAATGTTTATAAGTTGCGGATATTTCTCCTTGTATAAATCTTCTTTTTCTTCAGTTGATAAATCTCTAATATCTTTCATATTATCCCTTATACCTATATATTTCAGTTACTACCTCAAATCCAAGTTTTTCAGCTATTCTTACAGATCCAGGATTATCATAATCAGCTCGATAAATACATATTTTACTTTTAGGAGCTTCATCAATTAATCTTGATACAGTACTAATCCCAACACCTATACCTCTGTAGTTTGGATGAACTAAGACCCCAATATCATTAAGATCCTCTTCCCATTCCCAAAAAGAAGCAATACCTACAAGTTTCCCTCCAATAAAAGCCCCCATTACAACTGGATCTTCAATTGATACTTGACCGTGATCTAAATCACTTTTTGTGCATTCTTTCTTCATTCTATCAACTATCACTTTATCACTGTTATCCAATACTCGATATGTCAGATTATCATTAATATAAGGTTTATAGTTATCCTTATTTAGTGCAAACTCATAATCACATTTGTCCTCAAAATACTGAGTAAAGTTTACATTCATAACCTTATCCTCTATCTCTTTTGCATATGTCATAAATTTAATGCCTTCCATATTAAAGAAATACGCCTCATTATCAAATAACTCTCTCATAATGTAATAAACACCATTCTTCTCTACATTTAATTTAATACTTCTAAACTTAAGTAATCCTCTTCTAATTCTTTCCAAATTCATAGTAAAATCCTCTTCATAATAAGTTATAATAATTATATCATAATAACCTATTAGACTTTGGAGGAATAGTTATGTTAATTGGTATTATTGGACCAACAACTTATGAAATAACACCTTTTATTAATGAAGCAAACATTGAAACAATAGAAACACACGCAAAATATACTTTTCATATAGGAAAATATAACGAACTACCTATTGTAATCGTAATGTGCGGGGTGTGTAAGGTTAACGCAGCAATTGCTACTCAAATACTTATTGATAAATACGCTGTAACAAACATATTTGTTACAGGAGTTGCTGGTGCACTAGATAAAAATTTAGAAGTCGGAGACACTGTAATCGCAAACGAGTTTATATATCATGATGTTGACGAAAATATTTTAGTTGATTATCATCCTTTTAAGGATGACTACATTTTCTATCCAGATGAGAAAATGTATTTGCTTTCAAAGATAGTAGCCAAAGAAATGAAATTCCCTATTTACCACGGACGTTTAGTTACAGGAGAGACTTTTGTCACTGATAAAGAGAGAGATATAATTATAAAAGACTTCCAACCGCTCTGTGTCGATATGGAAACGGCTGCTATTGCACATGTTTGTGAGATCAACAATATTCCATTCCTAGCAATACGTTCAATGAGCGATAGTGCTGATGAGGATTCTCATGATTCATTCATAAACAATGTAAAGAGAGCTGCTCTCAATTCACTTAAAATACTTAAATCATTGCTTAACAAATTAAAGGACGAATAAATCGTCCTTTTAGTTTGAATCAACTATGTCATTAAAGTATTCCTTAAACACCTCTACTACCTTTGGATCAAACTGTGTTCCGGAGCACTTTGTAATCTCTTCAAGTGCAACCTTATATGAAACGGTTTCTCTATATGTTCTTTGACTTGTCATTGCATCAAATACATCAGCAACTGCAATTACTCTCGCTAGAATAGGAATTTCTTCTTCCTTTCTGCCATTTGGATAACCTTCGCCATTCCACCATTCATGATGATTCAACACAATATCAGCAAGATGTTCTAGCTCAGCTGATGCTTTCAAAATACGATAACCAGTCTCTGGATGTCTTTTCATTTCTTCGAGTTCTTGATTCGTCAACACACCATCTTTTCGCAATATGTGTCTCGATGTAATAATCTTTCCAATATCATGAAGAATTCCAGCCATTCTTATATCATTGATTTGTTTAAACGACATATTCATTTTTCGAGCAATCTCAACACTTATCTTCGATACAGCTCTAGAATGTTCTTCGGAGTATCTATCATTTTCATACAATGTGCTTAGTATTGTATCAATTGTACTACTTCTCATTGAAGGTACTTCTAACATCTTCATACGATACATATCATCCTCAGCAGTTTTGAAGACATTGCTGTATCTTTCATCCAAACTATTTCGAGTACCTACCCCCAAAGCAAATGATAACTGAATATCATTAACTTCATACTTCTTTGTATTGAGTAATATTTCATTGGCTTTTTTCTCAGCAGTTTTAAAGTTACAGTTTGGTAAGATGATTATAAATTCATCGCCACCAATCCTAGCTGAAAAACTACTTTCATCTAGTGATTCTTCTATAGCCTTTGCTGCTAATACTAACAGCTTATCACCCGAGTGATGACCAAATGCATCATTCATAAGTTTAAGTCCATTTATGTCAATTACAATGATAGACAATGGCAATTTATCTTTGTCAGTATACTCTGTAATCTTTTCCTCATAATATCTTCTATTGTATAAACCAGTCAAAGCATCATGATACGATATATATGTTAACTGATCCTCTTTCTTTTTAATGTTGGTTACATCGACAAACACCCCAACAATAGTACTTGGCTTACCATACAAATATTCAACACTTGCTCGCGAATGAATAAACTTCTCTTTCCCATTTGTATGAAGTTTGAAAATCACATCATATGGTTCGTTATAATGAATCAAATTGTGGAGTGCCCTATCAAGCTTATCCCTATCTTTCTTATCAACCATAGACTGTATATCCTCAAGGGCAATTGTTCCATCAATATTTTCCAACTCATATATTTGAAAAGCAACATCTGATGCGTAAACCTTATTTGTTTCTAAATCAATCTCCCAAGAACCCGTTCCTGAAATAAGTTGTGCTAATTTCAATCTGTTGTTTGTTGCTTTAGTTCCTTTATACATTATATCCATGAATAGATTTAGAATCGTAACGAAAAGGAGTAAGGACATTATTGATGTGAATGTAATTCTTACAACCGAGTACTGGAATACAAAATCCTCTGCAACATAATTATGTAAACTTAAACCAATCATAATGAGCACTTTGAAAATAAATAATGAGTTTAGAATCAAAACTAATTGCTTACCATATTCAATTTGATGCCACTTTCGAGTTACACGGTATAATATGTACACATGAATTAATAGGTTATGTATTAAAATAAGAATATTATAATAAACAACATCTAATTCTAAAATCACGAACATATGCACTGTAAAAGATAGTATCACTACCACAACAGAATAAAAGCGTTTAGAAAAACGCTCGTTTAAAAAACTTAAAAAGCCAGTCATCAAGAAAAATTTTGACACTACTAGCATTAGCAGTGACAACATTCTCCAAATCGTTAAATCGTCCTGCATTCTCAAATAACAAAAGATTGCAGAAACTAGCGAAAATACAAAGTACACAAAGAATGAACTATAGCCTGAATACTTCAATTTAAAGTGTTTTCGTACATAAATCATTACTCCAATACATGAAATGTATATAGAGAATACAAACACCATTACTGTGTCAATGTTCAACATATATATCCTTCTTCTAGTAGTATATATGAATTATAAATGATGTTTAAAAATTAGTCAAAAATTACCTATAAATCCTATTTGAATTCTTTGTTCCAAAAGCCGCAAACTGTACTTGTAAAAAGTAGGCAATTGCGATTACTAAAGCTGCAATTCCTGCATCTGGAAAGGCATTAATTGTTATTGCTAACGCTAACGACAAGTTCCTAATCAGCGTACCATTCATAAGTGATATTCTCTCCTCACGCTTAAATAGCAGCTTCCCTATTAAGAATGAAATAGTAAAAAATGATACATACATTATTAGTAGCGGAATAAGTATATCTAATATTATACCTGGATTACTAAATAACACTTTCGCCTTTAACGAGATTGCTACAAATATTATCAACACTACTCCAAGTGTAGAAAAGAGTGGAAACACTTTCTTGATTTTCGTATCAAATGTCACTTGTCCGAACGATTTTATGAGTGCTCTCTGTGTTATATAGGCTAAAATTAATGGAATAAATACTACTATTAATATCTGTTTAAAAACACTTATGAATTCTATATAGACTTCCTTACCTAACAAAAAGTTTAAATAAAATGGACTTAACAATCCCCCTAGAAGCAATCCAATAACAACCATCTTAATTGCCTCATTTACATTTCCTTTAGCCATAACGGTCCAACTAATTGTCATTCCACTTGTAGGGAATAGACTAATCATGATTAACCCTAGAAATAAGTATGGCTGATCACTAAAGAATAAATACCCAAGCAAAAAAGTTATCCCAGGAAACACAATAAAATTAATTAATTGTGTTACTATGTGCAATTTCACATCTGACTTAGAAAAGATTGAATGTAAATTCAAAGTTACCATCATAGGATAAACAAGTACGAATGTAAGTGGGATTATTAGATTCTTAAGCCAAGTTACATCATAACTGTTTCCAATAAAAAGTCCTAATAGGACAGAAATAAATATACTTGAAATTAAATGTTCTTTGATAAATTTTAATACTCTCATAACTCCTCCTTAATGTACGTATCAAAGATATCAAACATTAGTTTGTGTGTAAACTAATATGACCAAAAAAAGCCCAAGAGGGCTTTCTATAACTCAATTACTTCAAGTTTATCGTTGACCCAAAGTCCGATCACCTCAACGTCATACCATTTTCTTACAACATTTACTGCTTCTTTTACGAATTTAATCTGATCCTCATCGGATGTCTTTATCATTGCACAATCAAAGTGACCTACTACAGCAATCACATCACTATCATGTTTTTCTACAGAAATACTGATTCTAAACTTAATATCCTTAATTAATCTCTTCTTTCTGTTTTCTGCTAACATCTTACTAGGTCCAGCAACTGTAACTGAATCAACATACAGTGCATCGAATTTTCTTTTCATATACTCAATTACGACTGCCTGAACTCTACCATCCATGCAATTTATTACTGTTACAAAATCTCTACTCATAATTCCCTTAATTTGTCATTAAAACAAATTCTCCTTCTTTAATAAGTAATTTATACACTGACTTTTCACAATCACCATATGTGTTTATAAAATAGTTTCCGTTCATACCTACAAAACTACCCTTATTTACTATATATTCTTTTATTTCTTCAATCTCTTCAGAATCATTCTCGGTAATTGCTTCCTCTAACAAATAGACCAAATCATAACTGTTAGTTGCAAGCATATTTGGTTCTATCCCAAAACTTTCTGCAAACCCACTTTTGAACAATTCAAACTCATGCGTATCATAAGTATCATCATATTGGGTGTATGTATAAACATTTGTGTTATAAGATGAATCAATCAAATCTGTAATTGATAGTGACGCCCATGAACTAAGATGAAAAGGCGTCTGAACTTGCATTTGTGTTCTTAAGTAATTTATAAACTTAGCCGTATCAACACCTGATGCAGCTATCATAATGCTATCAACATCCGTATGAGAGATTTTACATAAGATATATCACTATCATTATCTTGTTCAAATCCCACTCTAATGATGTTTTCTTCTGAATATCCATTTTCACTATCAAAAATCAAAATTCCATTGCCTTGATATGTGTGCAACTCATTAGTATCAAATGTTTGTGACAACTCATTACCATATTCCTCAAAGAAATCTAAAGAGATATAAGAGACAATGTATCATAACTCATATGAATATGATACTTCTAATGTTAATCCTCCTAAATGATCGTTATAGTTAATTCCACCAATTGCAAGGGTGTGTAATTCGATATCAGTTAGGAACAAATCTTCATCAGCCAAAGTTAATCCAACCCTATTTGAATCAAATAATGTAGACAAAACAATCTTTCCTTCTTCATCAGCAATTTCTAACCCATCAATGCTTTTGTTACTTGCAGCAAACTCCTCATATTCCTGCAAATCAAACACTCCATCTTTATTAAATAGATTGATTCGTTGTTCAAGGTTTGGAATTATCATAAAATAATTATCCAACTCTTTTTCAAGATAAATCTTCGCATTGGTAGTAATTTGGTTATTTCTTTCGATGGCATCTTCTGTGTATTCCTCTTCAAGTTTATCAACGAAGAAATACTTGTTTCCAAGAAAAGCTACAACAATCATAATGAGTATCACACCAAAAACTATAAGCCAAATTGGAATACGATTTTTTTCACTATTTTCCCCTCAATAGAATGGTTTCTTTACAATCTAATTTTATCATAATTAAATGTATATAAAAAATACTTTGAAATTAAAAGTATTTCATCCTAAATAAAAAAAGATAGACATTTGTCTATCTCCTACCATCCAAATCCATTCTTTATTGAACTATCGAAATTCATTGTATACTCTAAATATACTTCCTTAGCATTGTTAACCAAATCTTCTTCCTCGTAATCATACAACTCATATTCACCATCGATTTCGTATGTGCCTGTTTCAACATCAAATGTAAGAGTGTACGTTGCTACATCAATCGCCTCACTTGATGACATTGTATCTGGAAGAATATCAAATATGTTACTATCCGTCCAAACAACAACTATCTCATTCTCCACTGTATCGTATGTAGCTTTATCTGTTCCAACAAAGGACGGGTTCCAGCATTCCAATACTGGATTACTGAATTCATCATCCGAAAACTCAAATTCACAGATTGCGTATGCTTCTAAATCTTTTGTTAAAGCATCAGTTGTCCACGAACCATATTCGAAGTAATAACCGGCTTCCTCTAATATTTGCTCGTCAATTTTCGTGCACCCACTCAGGAATAGCAATGTAAAAGCTGTGATAATCATTAAAATCTTTTTCATAATTTTCTCCTCTTCCTATCTATCATTTGTGACATTAATTGGGTGAGACAATATCTGGTATCCTCCGTCCTTAGGTATGTGAACTACTCTTTTGTTAATTGACAATTCATCAAAATAATCATTTATTGCATTTACATACCTGTTAACGCTTCTAGTGCTTATGTCGAGCTTCCTAGCAATATCATTTCTTGAAATTACCCTGTAGTCACTTAACAGGTCATAGATGTATAAAATCGAAATATGCTTAGGAAACTTCATTGTCATCCTCCTTTTTGCCCATAAAACAATTATAGAAACCTAGAGGGCAGTATCTGTCTCAGCAAGACAGTTCTTGCAAAAAAAGGATATCTATAAATAGCAATCGTCAACTATACATTTAATTCAGAATGATATTTTTCTTTCATTTTTATTCTGTGGTAATTGGTACTAAACAAAAAAACTTTCCATTTGCTAATGAAAAGTCTAAATAATATATGGTAGCGGCGGACGGATTTGAACCGCCGACCCTCCGGGTATGAACCGAATGCTCTAGCCAGCTGAGCTACACCGCCATTTAATTGTAAAAAAAATGGTGCCTCGGGCCGGAGTCGAACCGGCACGGGTTTGATCCCACGGGATTTTAAGTCCCGCGCGTCTACCAATTCCGCCACCAAGGCATTTTTAATGGTGACCCGCACAGGATTTGAACCTGTGACCCCCTGATTAAAAGTCAGATGCTCTACCAACTGAGCTAGCGGGTCAAAAAGTGGTGCCGAGAACAGGAATTGAACCCGCAACCTACTGATTACAAGTCAGTTGCTCTACCAGTTGAGCTATCTCGGCAAAAATGGTGGAGAATGACGGACTTGAACCGCCGACCCTCTGCTTGTAAGGCAGATGCTCTCCCAACTGAGCTAATCCTCCATAATTATATAATAAAAGAAAGAGCTTGGCAACGACCTACTTTCGCTCGTGAGAACTATCATCGGCGCAGAAGTGCTTAACTACTGTGTTCGGGATGGGAACAGGTGTATCCACAACGCTATCGTCACCAAACTTCTTTCAAAATTGGATAATACAAACATTCAACCTAAGTAAGGTTAAGTCCTCGACCTATTAGTACTAGTCTGCTTCATACGTCACCGCACTTCCACTTCTAGCCTATCAACCTCATAGTCTTTAAGGGGTCTTACTTCTTACGAATGGGAAATCTCATCTCGAGGGGGGCTTCACACTTAGATGCCTTCAGCGTTTATCCCTTCCGCACGTAGCTACCCAGCCATACACCTGGCAGTGTAACTGGTGCACCAGCGGTGCGTCCACTCCGGTCCTCTCGTACTAGGAGCAGCTCCTCTTCAAATTTCCAACGCCCACGACGGATAGGGACCGAACTGTCTCACGACGTTCTGAACCCAGCTCGCGTACCACTTTAATGGGCGAACAGCCCAACCCTTGGGACCTTCTCCAGCCCCAGGATGTGATGAGCCGACATCGAGGTGCCAAACCTCCCCGTCGATGTGAACTCTTGGGGGAGATCAGCCTGTTATCCCCGGGGTAACTTTTATCCGTTGATCGACTGCCTTTCCATTCAGCACAGCCGGTTCACTAAGCCCTAGTTTCCTACCTGCTCGACATGTACGTCTCGCAGTCAAGCTCCCTTTTGCCTTTACACTCTTCCAATGATTTCCAACCATTGTGAGGGAACCTTTGGGCGCCTCCGTTACTTTTTAGGAGGCGACCGCCCCAGTCAAACTGTCCATCTGACACTGTCCTCCATCCCGATAAGGGATGCAAGTTAGATACCCAACATACAAAGGGTGGTATCCCAAGGATGACTCCTCCGAAACTAGCGTTCCGGGCTCTAAGTCTCCCACCTATCCTGTACATTATATGCCGAATATCAATATCAAACTACAGTAAAGCTCCACGGGGTCTTTCCGTCCTGTCGCGGGTAACCTGCATCTTCACAGGTACTATGATTTCACCGAGTCCCTTGTTGAGACAGTGCCCAAATCGTTACGCCTTTCGTGCGGGTCGGAACTTACCCGACAAGGAATTTCGCTACCTTAGGACCGTTATAGTTACGGCCGCCGTTTACTGGGGCTTCAATTCAGAGCTTCGCTTGCGCTAACACTTCCTCTTAACCTTCCAGCACTGGGCAGGCGTCAGCCCCTATACTTCACCTTGCGGTTTAGCAGAGACCTGTGTTTTTGGTAAACAGTCGCTTGGGCCTATTCTCTGCGGGTCACCTGAGTGACCTCCCCTTATCCCTAAGTTACGGGGTCATTTTGCCGAGTTCCTTAACAAGGGTTCTCTCGCGCGTCTTAAGATTCTCTCTCCACCTACGTGTGTCCGTTTACGGTACAGGCACCATAT
>Ga0194000_1000003_pt1 | contig 95796 bp, 97 predicted proteins | sample FLT_67_MG_FD_140346 | JGI IMG/M metagenome (GOLD analysis project Ga0194000, IMG submission 140346) | Sediment microbial communities from the Broadkill River, Lewes, Delaware, United States - FLT_6-7_MG | ecosystem: Environmental > Aquatic > Freshwater > River > Sediment | place: USA: Delaware... | reverse complement strand
TAGATGAGTTTATCTCAAGTAGCGATATATCAATGATTGCTGGGATAATTTTAACGATAACGAATAACTCAGCTGGTGGGCAACCAGTAAGCATAGAGAACATGCGTGGAGTAAGAAAAATTGCTGATAAATATAAGTTGAAAGTTATTATTGATGGAGCAAGATATGCAGAGAACGCATTTTTCATCAAAGAAAGAGAAGAAGGATACCAAGACAAGAGCATTCCCGAAATAATCCGTGAAACATTTGAATTTGGAGATGTATTACTTATGAGTGCTAAAAAGGATGGTATTTCAAATATTGGTGGAGTTATTGCGATTAAAGATGATAATGATTTATATAATGCATGCCGAACTACGGTTGTACCATTAGAAGGTTTCCCTACATATGGTGGACTAACTGGTAGAGATATGGAAGCTTTGGCAGTTGGTTTAAAAGAAGCTATTGATGAAGATTATTTAAGACATAGAATTGATCAAGTAAGGTATTTAGGAGATAGATTAAGAGATGCTGGAGTACCGATTCAATATCCTGTAGGAGGTCATGCAGTATTTGTTGATTGTAAGAAGTTTGCACCACATATCCCATATCATCAATTTCCAGCACAGGCAGTAAGTAATGAAGTATACTTGGAAGCGGGTGTAAGACCTGTCGAAATAGGTTCGTTCCTATTAGGAAGAGATCCAGATACATTGGAGAATTTGGAATCTCCACTTGAATTAATGAGGCTAACTATTCCTAGAAGAACATATACATATGCTCATTTGGATGTAGTAGCAGATGCGGTCATTGAGGTTTATAAACGAAGAGACACTCTAAGAGGATTTGAATTTGACTATGAGCCGCCTGTTTTAAGGCACTTTACCGCAAAATTGAGACCAATAAAATAGACAACAGTTAACTGTTGTCTTTTAATTTAGTAATATTTTCTAATCGTTTTTTAAGATTTTTCTCATATGGACTAGATTCTTTTGGTATATAATACTTACTATCTTCAAACTCATCTGGAAGATACTGCTGCTTCACGATTGAGTATGGATAATTGTGTGGATACTTATATAGTGAATCAATTTTTAGATGTTTAGGGAGTACTCCACTTTTTCCTGATTCAAGATCCTTTATTGCGCTATCAATTGCTAAGTATGAAGAATTTGATTTTGGACTTAAAGCTAAATCAATAACTATGTTACCAAATATAATTCTAGCTTCAGGCATTCCTACTGCTAAAGCAGACATACACGCGGGGTATACTCTTGAGATTAATTCAGGATTTGCTAATCCGATGTCCTCGTATGCAATTACGAGTAATCTTCTCATAATTGAGTTAAGGTCATCAGTCAATAAAAGTCTTGCAAGATAATGAAGACTTGCATCTACATCAGAGCCGCGTATTGATTTTTGCAGACCACTTAGTGCATCGTAATAGTTACCTTCATTCTTATCTAGATTCAGATTAGGCATGTTTATTAATTCTTCAGCCTGTTTGAGTGTTATATCATCAAGTGTAGTTGTTATGATTTCCATTATGTTAATTGCAGTTCTAACTTCGTTATTTGAACTTGATGCGATATAGTCATATACATCATCAGGAATCTCTCTATTATCTGCTAGTTTATTTGCTCTTCTAAGCAGTTTTACAATATCACTGTGTTCTAATGGGTTAAATCTAATTAAATGACATCTTGACCTAATTGCAGGGTTTACAGAATGGTATGGACTCAATGTAGTTATTCCAATCATTATTACAGTACCATCTTCAATAAATGACAATAAGTAATCCTGAATATCTTTATTCATCCTATGAATCTCATCAATAATTATAATAATTGTTCCATACATTTTTGATGATGAAATTATTTTCTTTAACTCGGCCTTTGAATCAGTTGACGCATTGAATTTTGCATGACCAAACTCAAATTGACCGCATATTATTTCGGCTACAGTAGTTTTCCCCGTCCCAGGATTACCATAAAAAATCATCGAAAAGAGTTTATCCTTTTCAAGCATTTTCCTAACGATACCGTTTTTTCCTACAATATGATTCTGACCAAACACTTCATCAAAAGTAGTCGGTCTAACTTTGTGAGCAAGTGGCTTCATTAAATCACTCCGATCAGTATAAATATGGATATTGCATTGTATAGAGAATGTGTAATTATAGGAACCAATAGATTCTTAGTAGATAGATACCCAATCATCAATGCTGCTCCAAGTATTGAGTATAGTGGAAGGTAAACATAATCCCCAGAAAGTGTGTGCATCAATCCAAATAGTATACTACTGAATATTACACCTGCAACTACTCCATATCTCTTTCTCGCTATTTTATATAGAGCATCTCTAAATACCACTTCTTCAACAAAGGGAACAAGAATTACTGCGATTATTACATACCAGATAGGATAGCCCACTTTGATAACATCAAGGTTTTGCTGGTTTATCGATGGTGGACTGTTGTAGAAGAATCTTAAAATAGCATTGTTTTGGTATAAAATCACATACATAACAACCAATAATAAGGAAATAATTCCTAGATTCCTTAGTATATTTTGAGAAAAGCTCCTGAAATATCCTGAAATTTTTTTATGTTTCATTATCAACAAAATAGCAAATAGAATTCCATATGTTGTGATGTTGATAACTAATTTTGAGTCACCATCATCAAACGAAGCGAAGAAGTCTAAGGCAAGTGCTACAATTCTTGGAATAATAAAAATACCAAATATGTATGATATAATTATTTTGATATTACCATTATTTACTTTCATCTATATCACCTATGAAGATGATAGCATAGTTCAAAACCTTAAACAATTGGAGGGAATATGAATATTGTAATTACTGGTGGAAGCAGGGGAATTGGATTTCATCTAGCTAAAAATTTTGTCTCTATGGGGAATGAAGTTACAATTTGTGCGACAAATACTAATTCACTTGAAGAAGCTCTTAATCAAATTAATGTCCATGGGACAGTTGCTGATGTAAGAAAAAGTGATGATATAAAAAAGTTGATAGACTACGCAGTTAATACAATGGGTTCTATTGACATTTGGATAAACAATGCCGGAATCGGACAATACAGTGTTTTATGTGAGATGACAGAAAAACAAATTGAAGATGTTATTGATATTGATCTTACTTCCGTAATAAGAATATGTAAGATACTTACTGCTAGGTTTGATAAAATACATATTTATAATATGGAAGGTTTTGGTTCTGATGGAATGCTTAATCCTTTGATGAGTGTTTATGGAACTTCTAAGCGAGGACTTAGGTATTTCTCTAGGGCATTAGCTAAGGAGTTTAAGAAAACTGATATCAAAGTTTCACGATTGTCGCCCGGGATGGTTAGGACAGATTTTCTAGCAAAATCCGGTGATTACAGTAAAAATAAGATTATGATGAAGTTAAGCGATGAACCTGAGGTTGTTTCACAGTTTTTGACTCGAAAAGTAATCAAAAATACCTCATCAGGAAACTTAATTGCATGGTTAACAAATGTAAAAGCTTTCATGAGGATTTTGTTTAGGAGAATTTGACATTTAATACATAAGATTGATAATATATCAATGTGAAAATTTAGAAAGTGAGCAAGGAAAACTTGTAAGGTGAAAATTATGGCTAAATCTTTTGCGGTAATTGGATTAGGTTCTTTTGGTAGAAGCGTAGCGGAGGAATTAATAAATTTAGAAGCTGATTTACTATGTTTAGATACTAACCCTGATGCAATTGCAAAAATTTCTAAAATCGCTCCTCACGCCGCTATTCTTGACAGTACAGATGAGCAGGCACTTAGAGATGTTGGTATTACTAGTATCGATCATGTGGTTGTGTGTATTGGTGTAGATGTACAGGCTAGTATTTTGACTACGCTAATTTTAAAGGATATTGGTGTAAAAAGGGTAACTGTAAAAGTTAAGAATGAGTATCACGCTAAAGTAGTTGAAAAAGTTGGCGCTGATGAAATTATTTTCCCTGAGAAATCTGCGGGAAGACGATTTGCTAGAAGGATAATTTCTGATAGTATTCTTGATATTATGGATTTAACAGAGGATTACAGTTATGTAGAAATTGCGATACCGAAAACTTTTGTTGGGAAATCTTTAAACGAGCTAGACTTTAGAAGGAAATTTGGTCTAAATGTTATCTCAATCAAAAGAGATGGAATCATTCTTACTCCAAATGTTGATGAAGGATTTAAGGAAGATGATGTACTAATGATTGTGGGATCAAATAAAGAAATTACTAAATTTGAAACAAGAAAATGGACTACTAAGTAGTCCTTTTTTGAAGATAAAAACAATATGTTTATGATATAATATTTACGTTGAGGAGGTCATTATGGCTAGGACTAAGCGTATTAGAAAAGTTGAAATAGTAAAAGATTATTTAATGCACCCGGAGGGGTCGTGTTTGATAAGTGTTGGTGATACAAAGGTAATTTGTACTGCATCCATTTCGGATAGAGTTCCTCCTTGGATTAAAGGTACTGGTAAGGGTTGGGTTACTGCTGAGTATTCACTTTTACCTAGAAGTACAAATACCAGAGTGAGTAGAGAAGCTGTAAGAGGAAAACAAAGCGGAAGAACCCAAGAAATCCAAAGACTAATTGGTAGAGCTTTGCGCTCATCTATTGATTTAAAAAAATTGGGCGAAAGAGTAATTACAATAGACTGCGATGTTATCCAAGCTGATGGTGGAACGAGATGTGCTGCAATCACTGGTGGATTTGTCGCATTACAAGAAGCTTGTAATAAACTGGTTGCAGAGGAAGTTATTGAGAACCCAATAATTGAGAATGTTGCGGCAATTAGTGTCGGTATCATTGATGAACAAATTGTTATTGATTTGGATTACGAGCTAGATTCGAACGCAGATGTCGATATGAATGTTGTTATGTCTAAAAGTGGGAAATTTATTGAGATTCAAGGGACCGGAGAAGAATATTCCTTCACAAAGGATCAACTAGATGAAATGCTTGACATCTCGTGGAAGGGCATTCAAAAACTTATAGATGCACAAAAGAAATGAAATTCTGATAGCGACAAAGAACAAGGGAAAACTCAAGGATTTTGCAACACTACTTCCTAACTTTGACATTAAATCATTATTTGATTTTGAAATAGATGACATCGAGGAGACTGGAGAGACTTTCTCGGAAAATGCTCTAATCAAGGCAAAAACTCTTTCTATATTAACGGGAAAAACGGTAATAGCCGATGATTCAGGATTAGCTTGTGAAGGATTAGATGGAGCTCCTGGAGTTTATTCGCAAAGGTACTCTGTCACTGGAACTGATATGGACAATAACAAACTATTACTAAAAAATATCACTGGAAAGAATAGAAGTGCGAAGTTCGTATCTGTTATATGTATTTATTTTCCTTCAGGTGAGTATCAATTCTTCGTTGGAGAACTAAAGGGACGAATTGTAGAAACACCCAGAGGAAGTAATGGTTTTGGGTACGATCCTATATTCTATATTGATAATTTAAATAAGACTATGGCTGAGATTACCCAAGAAGAAAAGAATAAAATATCACACAGAAGAAACGCAATGATGAAATTGCTTGAGAGTGGCTTGCTATGAAAATACTAGTTGTAAGTGATACACATGGTAATGATAATAAGTTATATGATTTATGGGAGACTGGAATGTATTCAGATGTTTTTCACTGCGGAGATTCCGAGGTTTTAAATGGGTATTATTTTAATCCCAAAATAGTAAAAGGAAATTCTTACCTTGATGGAGATTATCCATTGGAAAGAATAGTAAATATCAATGGAAAGAAAGTCTTAATATTGCATGGCCATACGTATAATATTTATAATCGATTGGGTATTTCGAAATTGCAGAAATATGCAAGAAACCTCTCGGTTAATATAGTCTGTTATGGACATACACACCGATCTAAAGTGTATGAGAGTGATGGTATTATCTTTTTGAATCCAGGTTCTATGACACTACCTAGAGATGATACTGCATCTTACGCAGTCATTGAAATAGCAGACAAAGTATCAATATCAATATTTAATATGTTAGATGAGGAGATAGGGTATTATGAAAAAAGTTAAGGATTTAATTAAGGAAAGCACTGGATATGACGCTATAGTACTTAATAGACTAATGGGTGGAATGAGTAATTCGACATATGTGGTCGAAATTGATTCGACAAAGTATACTTTCAGAATCCCAGGTAAAAAAGCTGAAGTTTTTGTTGATAGAGTAGATGAGGAAAAAAATATTGAGGTAGTTGATAGTCTAGGCATCAATAATGAAACTGTATATCTTAATCTCAATAATGGATATAAGTTGGCTAAGTTTGTTGAAGGGACACCACTAAACGAGTTAGACGATTTGCATTTAGATGAAGTTGCATCACTACTTAAGAAACTTCATGAATCTAAACTACGTTTTGAGAAAGATTATGCACCGTTTGAAAGACTTGACTATTATGAATCTCTCAATGATTTATCGGATGAGTATTACGATACACTGGTAAAATTCAAAAAATATAAGGAATATTTACTAAGTTTTCCAAATTGTATGTGTCATAATGATTCTCAAAAATCTAATATAGTAATTGGTGAGAAAAACTATTTACTAGACTGGGAGTTTGCAGGAAATAACGATCCATTTTATGACATTGCATGCTTTGGAAATGTTGATTACAATGATGCTCTGGCTCTTTTAGAAGTCTATTTAGGCAAGAAACCTAATCAAGATGAATATAATCATCTTGCATTGTGGAGGACATTCCAATGTTTGCAGTGGCACAATGTCGCATTGTACAAGCACAAGATTGGTCTGAGCGAGGAATTACAGGTTCCATTTGATAAGGTGGCTACCGCGTATCTTGAGAAGGCAAACACATTATTGGGGATGATAAAATAGAGGCTTTTGTCTCTTTTTTTGTGATAAAATAGTATTGGTGATGATATGAACTACATATACGAATTAGCAAATATCGTTCAGACAAGTGATATGAGAAAACTGCTTCACGAATATAACGATTGCCTATCACGAGCAATCCCTTTTACTGACTCATTAATGTATCTATTTAGTGATGATATGACGTCTGTAGAGTGTTATAGATACATAAAGGGGCGAGTATATGATTATCAGCTTGATTTTGAACACTTTGAGGATACCTTAGTTGAGTATGCTTATTTATCAAAAGAGCCAGACACATTCATTCAACCCAGATTACTTAAGTACAGAGATTTCTACTCTAAAGAGTTTTATGACGGTAGTAAAATAGCTCAAGTATCAATAATTCCATTAATCAACGGACTTCAGGTACACGGTGTATTTTTATTCCGATATGATTCCCAAGTAGAAATTTTACTAGAAGATTTATCACTGTCCATTGAAATTCTAAATATAAAACTTCTTAGCGACAGGTGGAATAAAGAAAAACTGTTTGACTTAGATGTTTCAACCAAAGTGTTTGATAATGAAGAAATCGTACTTTACTCTGTTTCTAAATTAGAGGAGACAGAACTAGATAAAGTAATAAAGAGAAAACACGAAGAAATTGACGAAAATACATCAACAGTTTTTGAGCATGACAGTAGTCAATATTCTATTTACAAATTATCTAGTGAGATGGGTTATGTGAAAGACATTACAAGAGAGTTTCAAGTGCGAAAGAGACTATATGAAGATGTTTATGTTGATAAGGAATTGAATCTTTATAATAGAAATAAAGTTGAATTAGAGACGACTATAAGAAGTAGATTTAGTTTAGTTATGGTTGACTTTGATATGACATATCTTAATGATGTACTGAAACACTTAAGCCAAATTTTGGATGAGCAAATAGTAAGTTTCATTGACGAAAAACTAGTTATTATGAATTTTACTACTGATAAACGCTCTCTAAATAAGTTTATTAATAGTATTAAGGACTGTTTCTCAACTATATTGACTCTAAACTACAAAATTGGTTGTCTAATATATCCAAAAGATTATTCACATAGACACAATCTGATTAATGTACTAACATCAATCACTGATAGTGACCATACATATTACGACAGATCTGTACATTTTGAAGCGGAGAACTTAAGTGTTAGAAAGAAAAGAATTGTTGAATCAATCAAGGGTAACACTGTGAAATTTAAATTGTTTCCAATAGTTGATATGAATGAAACAGTAGAAGCGTATAAGGTTATGTTTCCTTTTGAATACGACGATTTGAGAATTGAACTTGCTGCAATTAAACTTGTAATAAATAGAATGAATGAAGCAAGTGGGAAATACAATATTTCTTTATCCAAGAAATTAATTGATAGCGTTGATTTCATTGAGTTCCTTTCATCAATGAGAATTCCAACTCAAACACGAAAAAGAATAATCTTTACATTGCCAGATAATAGATTAACCTCAGCATTAGAAAGTAGGAAGTATCCAATAGCAAGAGAAGCATCGATTGAAGATATATTTTTAGACAATAGTACCGACTATTTGTTTACTAGGTTTAATTATAATGACGACTCAAATTTACTTATGGATTTTTTGAGTAAGGTAGTTCAGAATAGAGGAATTAAAGTCGTTTTCAAAGTTGATACATTGTCAGATTATAGATATTTAAGAAAGTTCAATTTTGGGTATGTTATTACTGATAAGTTTGTTTTTGATAATGAATAAAAAATTATTGACTTTGGAGTTTTTGAATATATAATTTAGGTAGTATTTTTAAGGGAGTGGATAAATGAAAAATCTTATTGAATTGCGCAACGTTTCTAAAACGTTTGACGATGATTTGGTAATTAACGATCTTGATTTAGCAATTAGAAAGAACGAGTTTATTACATTACTTGGTCCATCTGGCTGTGGGAAAACAACCATTTTACGTATAATTGGTGGTTTTGAATCGCCTAGTCAGGGTCAAGTATTTTTTAATGATAGAGAAATCTCTCATTTGAAGGCAAATGAGAGAAATATAAATACAGTATTCCAAAATTATGCATTATTTCCACACCTTAATGTTTATGATAACATCGCATTCGGACTTAGAAACAGAAAGTGTAAGGAAGATGAAATCTTCAAAAGAGTTGAAAAGGCGTTAAAATTAGTTAAACTTAACAACTTCAATAGCAGAAAGGTTCAGACTTTGTCTGGGGGACAAAAGCAAAGAGTAGCGATTGCTAGAGCTATTATCAATGAGCCTGAGGTATTACTTTTGGATGAGCCATTAGCTGCACTTGATCTAAAATTACGCCAGGAAATGCAATATGAGTTGAAAGAAATGCAGCGAAAACTTGGAATAACATTTGTCTTTGTAACACACGATCAAGAAGAAGCATTATCGATGAGTGATACAGTTGTTGTTATGGATGAGGGAGTTATTCAACAAATAGGAAGTCCTGAGAGCATTTATAATGAGCCTAAGAATAAATTCGTTGCAAACTTCATTGGAGAATCCAATATATTTGAAGGCAAGTATCTAGGTGATAAATTTGTTGAATTTTTAGGAAGTAAGTTTCAGTGCGTTGATGAGCATTTTGTTTCAAATGAGAAGGTTAATGTAGTAATTAGACCTGAGGATTTTGATATAGTACCACTTGAAAAGGCGAAAATTATTGGTGAAATCACAGATGTAGTATTTAGAGGAGTTCACTATGAGTTTTGCTTTGTTGTAGAAGGGAATGAGTATATTATCCATACTCTTGAGAATCTCAAAATTGGAGATAGGATAGGTCTTGATGTTGATCCATATGAGATTCACTTAATGAAGTGGGAAGATGAAGTATAAATCATTTGTATATCCGTATCTAATATGGATGGTATTATTAGTAATTATTCCCTTTCTATTCATGGCTTTATTATCATTTTCTAAAAGTACTGGACTATCATTTGATAGTTTAGAATTCTCGCTAGAAAATGTCAAAAAGATATCTGAGACAGTGTATTATAAGGCAATTCTTAATTCACTTTTGTATGGTGGGATAGCTACGATAATCTGTCTTTTAATAGGATATCCTGTAGCATATGTTCTTGCATTTAGTAAATTCAAGTATAAAACATTGGCCTTAGTACTAATTATCGTTCCTACTTGGAGTAATATGTTACTTAGGATTATTGCATGGGAGAAATTATTTCTGCCAAATAGTATCCTAAACTCAATTGGAATTAGTTTAGACTTAATTGGTACTCCATTAGCTGTGATTATTGGTATGGTGTCAATTTATTTGCCGTTTATGATTTTTCCGATTTATACAGTATTAGAGAAAATAGATACCTCACTTATCGAGGCTAGTAGTGATTTAGGACTTACACCTTTTAAAACTTTTCTTAAAGTAACATTACCACTTTCTACATCTGGAATCATTAGTGGTATAATTATGACATTTTTACCGAGTGCAACAGCATTCGCCCTTCCTGCAAGACTTAGTGGAGGAAAACTTCAACTTATTGGTAACATAATTGAGACTCAATTTAAAACAAGTTTTAATTATAATTTTGGGAGTTTAATATCACTTGTCGTAGTAATAGTAATCTTGATTATGCTATCAATCATATATAGGGTTGACTCGAAAGGTGAGACACTATTATGAAAAAAATACCTAAAGTATTAATTGTAGTATTCGCATTTGCATTGCTATATTTGCCGATTATTGTAATTGGGATATTATCATTTAATAGTTCTCAAGTAGGATCAAATTTTGGAACTATTACTGCTAGATGGTATACGGAAATATTTGCTAATTCATCTCTATCAGGAGCAATAGTAAATACGTTAATAGTAGCTTTTGTTTCAACGATTATAAGTACTATTGCAGGAACATTGATTGCGATAGGGATATATAGCTTTAGAAACAGTAGTAGAAATAGATTACTTTTATTAAACAACTTTCCAGTTGTTAACGCTGATATTTCAACAGCGATTACCCTTATGATTATTTTCTCACTATTGGGATTAAGATTTGGATTTACTACTATGCTATTATCCCATATATTCTTTTCAATACCATTTGTTATATTGAGTGTGGCACCTAGACTAAGAGAACTTGATAAGGATTTACTCGATGCAGCAATTGATTTAGGGTGCAATAAATTCCAAGCATTATATAAAGTATTGATTCCTTCAATAAGAACGGGTATTATTACTGGGGGATTAATAGCATTTACTATGAGTATTGATGATTTTGTGATTAGTTGGTTTAACACAGGGAATGGGTTCGACAATTTCTCGATTTGGATATATGCAAGATTAGGAAGAAAAACATTTTCTCCATCGGCATATGCGTATAATTCTCTTGTTACCATAATAACTATCGCAGGACTTGTAATATATAATTTGAAAACCGTAAGGAGATTGAAAAAATGAAAAAATTAATTAGTCTTATTTTAGTTTTATTTCTGTTTGCTTGTAGCAATTCAGAGGATACTCTTTATGTTTTAAACTGGGGAGAGTACATTGACCTTGAGTTAGTAGCCCAGTTTGAAGAGGAGTTTAACTGTAAGGTAGTAATGGATGAAGTGTCATCAAATGAAGAGATGTACACTAGAATTAAGGCAGAAACTACTGATTATGACATTGCTGTACCATCAGATTATATGGTAGAGAAGATGATTTCAGAGAATATGCTTAAACAAATCGATTTTGATAGCGTAGATAATCAACCGGATTACTTTCTTGAATTGATTGATATCCAAAAGATTTATGATCCTAATCTGGAATACACCGTACCTTATTTCTGGGGAACTATCGGACTTATGTATGATTTCTCTGTAGAACAACAAGTAATAGAGAATGGTTGGAACATCTTGTTTGAAGAAGTAGATGGTGTAGACAAAGTAGGTATGTACAATTCAAGTAGAGATGCTGTAGCAAGTGCTCTTTTATACTTAGGACTTGATATTAACACTATATCCGATTCGGATTTAGAACAAGCAGAGAATGTTTTAAAAGGATTCTCATATGAAACATTTGGTTCTGATGATCTGAAAACAAAGATAGTTGACCATAACTTGGATGTCGCTTTAGTTTATAGTGGTGATTTCTTTGACCAACTTTACTTAACTTGGGAAGATGGAAACGATGAAACTTTTGGATTCTATGTTCCGGAAACAACTAATGTGTGGGTTGATAATCTTGTTATCCCAACTACATCTAAGAATACTGAATTAGCGCATAAATTTATAAGTTTCATGAATGACATTGACAATGCATATACTAATGTGAATTATGTTGGGTACTGTCCTGCAATCATTGAAGTGTATGAAATTATGCTTATCCCAGAAGAGGAGTGGGATGGAATAATCGATCATCCTTTCTATTTTCCTTTATCAGAAGGAACTGATGGATTTGTTTATCGCGATTTAGGTGAAGAACATTATCAAAAACTTGATGAAATTTTAATAAACGTAAAAGGATAACTGCTTAAAGCAGTTATCTTTCATAATATTGACTTATGTTGTATAATTCTTTAGGAGGGTAATATGAAGAAGATTATATTTGCAGGCGGTTGCTTTTGGGGTGTTGAGGCTTACTTTAAACAATTAAAAGGTGTTATAAATACATCGACAGGTTACATTGATGGTGAATACGATAATCCATCATATGAGGAAGTTTGCAGTGGTATGGCTACTCATGCAGAAGCTGTGGAAATATTCTATAATCTGAATGAAATTACACTTATTGATTTGCTAGAACACTATTTTCGTATTATTGATCCTACTGTAAAAGATAGACAAGGGCCTGATGTTGGGCCACAGTATAGAACTGGTATTTACTTTAGAGGATTAGAAGATCTTGATGTTATTATTAAGTTCATCAAAGAGGAACAAAAGAAGTACGACGATCCAATAGTTGTTGAAGTTAAGAATGAATCGAATTTTAGTAAAGCAGAAGAATACCATCAAGATTATTTAGAAAAAAATCCTTCTGGTTATTGTCATGTAAACCTTAACTTGGCCAAACCAGAGGAGAAGAAATGAGGAACTATTTATGGATAAAATTCTAATAACTATTTTAGTCCTTGGTGGAACGATAGGGTTATATATTGTTTCATATGTGCTTAACAAAAGAACACCGGTTCCTGAGGGTATTGACCCGATAGCGGATTGTGATGCTTGTAAGACCATATCTTGTCACTTACATCCTGAAAATTCGGCTGATGTAAAAGAGGATATAAAGAAGTGCATTGAGGAAGATGAATTGTAAAGTCTAAAGAAATCTTTAGACTTTTTTATGTTATAATCTATATGAATAATAGGCAGGTGATTAGATGATATTAAAGTGGGATGAGTACTTTATGGGTGTTGCAAATCTTAGTGCTCTTAGGAGCAAAGATCCAAACACACAAGTAGGTGCTTGTATAGTTAACCAAGACAAAAGAATAGTAGGTATCGGCTATAACGGATTACCATTTGGTTGTAGTGATGATGAGTTTCCTTGGGTTAATGATACGGACTATCTAAACTCAAAGTATCCATATGTAGTTCATGCTGAGGCAAATGCTATTTTGAATGCAACCACATCACTTAAGGGATGTACCTTGTATGTTAATCTTTTTCCTTGTAATGAGTGTGCAAAGCTAATAATACAGAGTGGAATAAAGGAAATTGTATATGTTTCTGATAAGTATGCAAATGAAAAAGAAACTTTGGCATCTAAAAGAATGCTTTCTTCAGCTGAAGTTAGACTGAGACAAATTGAAGATATTGAGATATCGGTGTCTAAATGAAATTTCTAAAGAAATATTACTGGATAGTATTGGTTTTGATACCACTTTATTATTATGCAATTACATTAGGACTAGTTAGAAACGACACGGAGATTTTACTTCCAGGAGATATTACACCTGTAGAGGAGAAAGTAAAAATATCTACAGCATTTGAACAAGAAGGTTCTATTAATTCCGTATTTGTATATGTATTAAGTAGGACTACTGATTTGATGAATAATTATTCGAAAGATTTTGTAGGTGTTACTATTAGAGATATGTCACCGACATCAAGCCTATTAACATCTACTGAACTAAAAATCAGTGGGGACATTAACTACGAAACTGGCTTACAATACTCGATTATATATGGATATCTTTCTGCAGATAAGCAAATTGAGTACAGTTTAGACGGTATATTCATCTCCCATGTTTACAGAGAGCTAAATGATGAATTGCCTGTTGGAGGAAAACTTACGCATTTTGATGGTGAACATATTACTTCATTGACTCAGTTTTATGATTTTGTAGATGCAAATGATTCTGCTACTTTTACAGTTGATGGGAAGGATTACTATGTTGAAAAGCAGGATTATTACGGAACATATATGTTTGGTATGAGAATTAAGCCAAACTATATAATAGAAACTGAACAAAAGTATGAAATAGAGAATAGTAGTGTGAGAGGGAGCAGCGGGGGACTGTTACAGGCTTTAAGTATATATAATCAATTAACTGAGTTTGACTACTCCTATGGAAAGGTCATAGCAGGTACAGGAACATTATCTGCTGATGGATATGTTGGAAACATTGGCGGAATTAGACAAAAGATCATTGCTGCTGACAGAGAAGGTGTGGATATATTCTTTCTACCGATTGGAAATTATGAAGATGCACTAGATGAGCATCAAAGAGTTGAATCGAATATGATTTTAGTTCCAGTTTCAACATTCAATGATGCAATTAGCTTCTTGGAGGGATACGATGAATAATATGTTTAAAAATATTGTCTCTAGAAGAAGGAATATCAATTCAATTTATAAAAACTTGACAAAGCAAGATACTGTTAATCTGTTAGTATCAATATTTGCTACTCTCTTACTATTATTTCCAGTATATGTATTTTATATTAATATATTTATTGTTGAACTATTTTATAAGAATCAATTGTATTTTCACTTAGTAATAGCGTTTCTATTACTTTGTATAACATTTTCAATATTTGAAAATATCTATATTTACAATATTGACCGGGATATTACAAAGGAGGATAGAAGGATTAATTTATTAGTAAATACTAGTATTTCCTTTGTATTATCTTTATCGTTTGCAATTCCAGTTTACTTTATATTGAGGTGAGTTTATGTTAATAGGAATTATTATAATTGTTTCACTGATACTGCTTGATCAACTTACAAAATTTATTGTTGTAAGTAACTTCGCGTTAGGTGAAAGTAGAACCATTATCGATGGATTCTTCAGTTTGACTTACAGATTAAATGATGGAGCAGCTTTTAGTATATTAAGAGGAAAGATGTGGCTGTTTTATGTGATTACAGTAGTTGCATTAGTGATATTCTATACATATTTTAAAGGTGTTGATTTTAAAAATAGAAAAGTATATTCGATTGGGATTTCTATGTTAATTGCGGGGACAATTGGAAACTTCATTGATAGGTTGAGACTACAAGAAGTGATTGACTTTTTAGATTTTATTATCTTTGGATATGATTTTGCAATATTCAATGTTGCAGATATTTGCCTAAACGTAGGAATTGCATTATTTATTGTGGCGGTGATTTTCCTTGAAAAAGAAGCTTAAAGTAACTACAAGTGGGATGCGTATTGATAAGTTCTTAGCAGAGAATGTTTCTTTTTCACGCTCGAAAATAAAGATGTTAATCGAATCAGGTGAAATTAAGGTCAATGATGAATCCGTAAAACCAAACTATAAACTTACAACTGATGATGAGATTCAAATCGATATTTTACCTGATAAAGAGGTTGAAATATTACCAGTTGATATCCCAATTGATATCGTATATCAAGATAAGGATATTATCGTTGTTAATAAGAAGAGTGGAATGGTAGTCCATCCGGCTGTAGGGCACTGGGATGATACCCTTGTCAATTCCCTTTTATATCACGTTAATGATTTATCTGGAATCAATGGCGAGATAAGACCTGGTATTGTTCATCGTATCGATAAAGATACTTCAGGATTGCTCGTTGTAGCTAAAAACGATGCTGCTCACATTTCATTAAGTGAACAACTCAAGAATCATAATATTGAGAGATTATATATTGCAATTTGTCATGGTGTCATCCAACACGATAAAGGTAGAATAAACGCTCCTATTGGTAGAAGTAAGAAAGATCGTAAGATGATGGATGTCATAGATGGTGGAAGAGAGGCTATTACACATTTTGAAGTACTTGAAAGATTCGATAAGTATTCTTTGATTGAGTGTAAGTTAGAGACTGGGAGAACTCATCAGATAAGGGTTCATATGAAGTATATAGGATATCCAATTTTAGGAGATCCTATGTACGGTAGACGCAAGGATCACCATATTTTTGGACAATTTTTACACGCTAAAAGCATATCATTCAGGCATCCAAGAACAGATGAGAAGATGCAGTTTGAATCAGACCTGCCAAGTGAGTTTACGGACTTTTTAGAGGATATTAGATAAACAATCACATAAACTGTGATTTTTTCATATAAATACACCTATCTTAAATTGCAGTTATCATAAATAAAAGGTATAATAAAGGGTATAGTAATACATTATCTCTAATAAAGGGAGTGAGAATTACTTATGAGAAAACTATTTGTACTTTTATTAGTCATATTGTTGGCTTTCATAGTGTTTGAACTGGCTTATATAGCCGTGTTTAACGACTATTCAGAAATAACAAAAGCTATCTTCGCAGAAGCAAATAAAATCTTTTCTTCATTGCCCGTATTAGAGAGCAGTGAGACTTTTAACTGGAATTGGTTTATTTTGCTACATGTGAATCTTTTTATTTGTGCGTTACTAACTCTTTACTTTATGTATAGAAGAAGAGTTAATAGCTTCTTTACTTCAATGGGAAGAAAGAAGCAGGTTGCTCCGGCTGTGTTTGAACAACCACAAACAACTGATTACTATGAACATTCATTTGATTATGAATACGAAGAGTCATCTAAAGAAATCACCGAAACTCATGTTGAGAAAATAGAGGTTGAGCCAGTAAGCATAGATCCGATTCCTGAGGATGATAAAAAGGATGATTTCGAACATATAGATACTACAACGTATATGTATGGAGAAGAAGACTACGACAAGAGTGAAGGTGATGATATATCATCATACCAATTTGGCGAATTGGAAACTGAAAAACCAGAACTATTTGATACGGTTGAAACTGTCACAGAACCAATGCCGCACCTAGTTGCTGATCCAGAAGTAGTACTTCATAAAGTTCATATTTACGAGGAAATCTATCATAAAGCTGAAGAAACAGTAAAAGTTGATGATATGGAATTACAAGAAGAACATTATGTAGATGACATAGAATATGATTATGTTGAACAAATTGATAAACCAAAAATATATAAAAAACAAATCAATAAACGAGTACAGGATTTATTAGAAGGTGAAGAAATTTCCAAAAGAGGAATTAGAGATGGAATTAATTCAATCTTTGATATCGTGGAAGAAGAACTTATCACTAATAGCGAAATTCGCTTAGACAACTTTGGTAAATTTACTAAGACATTTAGAGAAGCGAGAAGTGGGCGCAATCCATTTACTGGTGAGATTATCTTGATTGAAGCAGGTCATGTTGTACATTTCAAAGCAAGTAAGCGTTTAAAAGATATTTGCAATGAGAACTTTGAGTATATAGCTGTTAGAAGTCACACTGATATCGATGAGGTATACGGAGGGGATTATCTACCAATTGAGGAGTTAGAATTGGAAGTTGAAGAATCAGACACTCCAATTGAAGATTTAATAGAAATTGATAAGACTCCTATTAGCACAGAGATAAACCCTAGTTATGAAGCTGAACCAGCTGAAAAGGAATTGGTTCTCGAAATTGAGAAAAAGCAATTAGAGGATATTGATGTACGTCTTGATAATTATACTGATGAGTATACTATCGAAAGATTGATTCAAGAAGTTACGATGCGAACTGGTTTTGACTATGGTGATGTTGGTAGAGGAGTGAGAGCACTTCTAAAGATAATTGAAATGGAACTTCTTATGAGAAGAGAGTTAGAGATTGAAGATCACGGGTTATTTACATTGATTGGTCAATCCATCAAAAAACAGCCAGATCAGAAATTTGTGTCATTATTTAGTGAAGAAACTGAAGTCGTAGAGGAAAAAACTCCAAAGCGCAAGCCGAAGCAGATTAGTTATTATGATTATGATGATGAGGATTTCTCTGAAACTTATAGACGTCTTGAAGAAGAAATGCATTTTCAAACAAAACGTCAAGAACAAATTACACATCAGAAGCAAAAGTTCTTTGGATTAAAAGAATTAGAAGACTCTGTAGTTCACAAAACAAGATTCGAAAGAATTACAGTTCGTAAAGGTGTGTTTACTATTCTTAAGAGTCTGGAAATCGAACTTGATGTAAATGAAGAAGTTAACATTGTGAGTGCTGATAAATTGCGTAAATATAAAATTAGAAAGCATCATACGTTTAGAAGATGAAGATCTTAGTAACAGGTGGAGCCGGATTTATTGGTTCCTATACAGTTGATAGACTATGTGAAAGTGGTTATCAAGTTACTGTAATAGATGATCTATCGAATGGTCATATTGAAGCAGTAAATGATAAGGCCACCTTCATAGAGTGCGATATTTGTAATTATGAGGCCTTACTCAAAGTATTCAAGAATGAATCATATGATACAGTAATACATTTTGCAGCGTATATATCTGCGCCTGAAAGTGTGTCGTTGCCTATAGAGTATTTTAAAGTTAATACAACTGGGACATTGAATGTTTTAGAAGCAATGAATGAAACTGGCGTTAAGAAAATTATATTTTCATCAACTGCTGCTGTTTATGGATTACTTGACAAAGGTGGTCCGATAACTGAAGAAGACCCAGTAGCACCATTGAGTCCTTATGCAGAATCTAAACTGTTAGCTGAGAAAATGATTGAGTGGACTGCTGCTAGGTACGATATTGAATATATAATGTTTAGATACTTCAATGTAGCTGGGAGATTAAAACGAGGAGAGGATTATAAAAATAGAAAGGCGTTGATACCTGCTGTTATGAATGCAGCAATGGGCAATGTAAAAAGTCTTAAAATATTTGGAAATGATTATAACACAAAGGATGGTACAACTATTAGGGATTACATTCATGTTGATGATTTAGTAGACGCCCATCTTTTAGCTCTAGTAAAGTTGTCAAAGACAAACAATGGGATTTACAATCTAGGTAATGGAGCTGGATTTACGATACTAGATGTTTTGAAATCAGCAGTAACTGTAACCGGCAAAAACATCTCATACGTGTTTGCTGAAAGACGTTTAGGGGATCCTGTTGTATCTGTTGCTTCGAGTAAGAAAGCGACAAAATATCTTGACTGGAGACCAAGCAGAAGTATTTTAGATATTATAAAAACTGAATGGAGTAGTATTAATAAGTAGAAGAAAGAGGTGATATGTGGTGAACAAGGATGTTACATTCATTATTGATGTCCTTTTGGCGTCCATAATATTGTCTCTTTTCTATATATTTGGCTCAAGCTTCGAAACGTTTTCGCGAATGCAACCACATCCAATTTACATTCTAGCAAGTCTAATCGCAATGAGGAACGGCAATGTTATGGGGGTTCTAATAGCATTGATTATGTCAGTGCTATATACAATATTCTATTTTGTCGACCAAGGATCACTAATTGGATTCTTTGCGGAATATCATAACTCGATGAACATTTCAATAACATTCTTAGCAACTACGATCTTTGGAATTGGTTTTGAGAAATATCGAGAGAGTATCGAAAGAAGAACAGAAAAAATTGAGGACAGCAGTATTAGATTTAACGAACTACGTGATAAGTACTATCGAGTTAATCGCTTGTATCATGATTTGAAAATTCAAGTTGTAAATAGCGATAACTCATTACTTAACTTATATGAGATATCACAGAAATTTAATACATTCAACGAAGACGAATTATTTACCGAACTAGTCGGTATTATGTCGAGATTTTTGAAGACCGATGCAGTTTCTATTTATAATTTTACTAGCAACGGCTTTATGAGACTTAAAATTAAGAATGGTGAGTATCCTATTGATTATTCAATAGATACTTTAGAAGATAAGAGATTTGAACTACTAATTGACTCAAAGAAACCACTTAAGAAGAGTGATGTTGAAGATCCAAAATTCCCGGTTATGGCAGCACCAATCATCATCGATGATTTAATTGAGGCTGTAGTTTGTATAGATGATATTGATTTTAGTGTTGGAAATGAGTACTCTTTCCAAATTTTCAAGATGATAATTGATTGGTTCCATGATAGTTTGAGAAAAATTGATCTTGTTAATCCTGATGATTCAATTAGATATTATGATAATACGAAGATTATGAAGTACAAAAACTTCTTGGAACGTTTGGAAACAGAGAAAATCCGTCGTGAGAGATATTCGCTTGACTACGTTTATATGATATTTAATGTTAACAGAATGGATATCGATGGTATTAATAGAAGATTACAAAGTGCTATCAGAAGTGTAGATGTAGTTTCCTTTGATGAGGAAAACAGTAGACTACACATATTGTTACCTGCAACTTCAACAAAAAATGAAGAATCCATTAGAAATAAGATACTGGAAAGATTACGTGTCTAGAGGTTTATATGATTTTTGGTTTAGCAATACTTATAATTCTATGTATCGTTGAAATCGTAATGTTTGCACTCACAATCGTACCGGGAGGTATTGATTTTTTGCTATACCTAGGAGTTCATACTGTAATTGTACTATTCTTTTACTTTATTAATCGTTCACTTCAATTATTTAACAAGAATATGGTTCCGTTATTATTTGTTTATATATTCCCTGGAGCTGGCTTTTTCATAATATACTTTCTCGAATTACTTAAGTTTATTTTAAGACCAAAGAAGAATCCAATTGATGAGATTACGATAGTAAGTGAAGATCCTGATAAAGATGTTTTCAACTTCTTAGAAGAGGAGAAGACCTTATCGTATATTGATAATGTTAAATTAGCTGATACTGATGACATTATGGCCTTTATTTTTGATGTATTAGATAACGAAGAATATGATCAAATAAAGATACTTACAGAAATTCATAATTCAGGAAGTGATGAAGCAAAGTACTATTCTTCAGTTTATTTAAGTAGCGCATCTAAGACTTTTGAGGAGGAGATATTCCTTCACAGAGAAGAATATGACAAAACAAAGTCAAGTCGTGACTTATTAAGACTACTGGCTTTATATGATAGATATTTAAAAAGTGGTTTACTTAAGGATGAAATTTATCTATATACCAACAGCAACTACATTAATTACTTAAAAATAGCCATTGATGAGGATATTGATATTCAGCATAATTATCAGTATTTAATTGATGCATATATTGAACAAAGAGAGTATGAAATGGCTTACCATACTCTTACGGACTGTATGAAGGCATATCCTAATGTTGTGGAATTTGCCGTTTTGAAAGTTAAGTTATTTTACAAAATGAGGAAGTTCGATAGTCTTAAGCAATATGCAAAAGATGTAATGGTCACATATAGCGATATTACTCCTAAGCAACAGTCAATCCTTGAGTTTTGGGCAGGTAATCTATGAAAGTATGCTTAGTTATTGAGGGGGCTTATCCATATGTAGTTGGTGGTGTTTCCTCATGGGTTCACAACTTAATAAAATCAATGCCTGACATTGAATTTAAAATTCTTTCTATAATGTCATCTAAAAAGGATAAAAACATCATCAATTACGAACTACCCGAGAACGTAATTGAATTTCGTACAGCATATCTAGATGCTTACATGACATATAGGAAAAATGAATTTATACTACAAACTCCGTTTGGACTATCTACTAAGGGTAATATGGGAAAACTGCTTAACTTTGATGAGGAAGTTGACTTAAAGAAAGTTCTTACTGTGTTTAAAAGATATCGAAGTGTTCGTAAGATAGTTAACTTCACGAGAACTAAATTCTTCTATAAAATATTGAGTAGAAGATATGAAGAAAAATATGAAAAATTAGATTACAATAAATACATTTGGTCGAGTAAGGGAATGTTTAGTCCATTCCTACAGATGTTTAACGTTAAAATTCCAAAAGCAGATGTTTATCATTCAGTTTCCGCAGGATATGCAGGACTGCTTGGAGCTATTGGAAAGGCAAAGTATAACAAGCCGTTTATTCTGTCTGAACACGGAATTTATACTCGAGAAAGACAAGAAGAAATTATAAAAGCTACTTGGGTAAGTAAGATATTTAAGATGGTTTGGATTGATTTTTTCTTTTATGTGTCGAGAATTGGTTATAAGTATGCAGATCAAATTACATCGTTATTTGAGCAGGCAAAAGAATTTCAAGTTATGTACGGAGCTCTAGAACATAAATGTACAGTTATACCAAATGGTGTGGATGTAGAAAGTTTCGATGTTGGCAGACTACGACATAGTACTTTCAATGTTGGGTTTATTACAAGAGTGGTACCTATAAAAGATGTACTCACTGCCATTAGAGCTTTCTATTTAGTGAACAAGGAACTTGTCGATGTGCACTTCTATATTATTGGACCAACTGATGAAGATGAATTATACTTTAGACAGTGTAAGCATCTAGTTAATGAATTAGGGTTAAGTGATGTTGTTGAATTTACAGGACGAGTTAATGTGAAGGATTACTTAAAGACAATGGACTGTGTTATTTTGTCGAGTATTTCTGAAGGTCAACCCTTGGTTCTGCTTGAGGCGATGTCTGCTGGAATACCATGTGTAGCATCAGATGTTGGATCTTGTAATGAGGTGTTAAGAGGAGACAAAGAACTAGATGAGAAATGCGGACTGATTTTTGAAGCTACCAAATATGATCAGCTAGCAGCAAAGATTATTTATTTATATAATAACCCTAAATACGCTGCTCGTATTGGATACAATGGTAAATTGATTGCTCATGAGCAATATGACTATAAGGATATGGTTAAGAAGTATCGTGCATTATATGAAAATTATTAGGAGACAACATGGCTGGAATTAGTATAAGACTTGAAAAACTTCTTAAAAACAAAAATTATACTTCTAACATAGCAGGTTACTTAGTAACTACTTTTGCAGTCGCTGGACCTTGGATAATTACTATTGTGGTGTTATCAGTATTCTCAGCACTATTTTCAGAAGAGATTAGATACTCGTTAGATTATCAGATATTTAACTCTAGTATATTATATGGATTTATATTTTCGCAAATTATAACAGTACCATTCCAATTTATCGTAACAAGATATTTAGCAGATGAGATATACAGAAATAGAACTGAGTTTATTAAGCCTACTTACTTAGGACTTCTCAATGTAGTATTCGTTATATCTGCAATTGTTGCTGGGATAATATTCTTTAGGGGAGATGTACCATTATTTGTTAAAGTGATGTCATCTTATTTCTTGATTGTGACTACTATGGTGTGGGTATCTGCATTTTTCCTTTCAGCTCTAGGTGATTTCATGTTCTTAGGAAAAGCTTTCTTAACAGGAGCAGTCTTAGGATTTTTATCATACCTTGTTACTAGTCAGGTTGTGCCACCAGGGGACTTTCAAGTTTCTATTATTGGATTAACTTTGATGATTGTTTCTATGACAACAATATTTATTATGGTGTCATATAAAATACTAACTTTTTTGACCGAATCAAATGGATGTTCATATGACTTTATTAGGTCTTTTTCTGATTATCCATCACTGTTTTTTGTAGGATTATTCTACGTTATAGGTTTATGGATTGATAAGTTTTTAATATGGACAAGCGATTTGTCCATGAGTGTAGCCGGCTATTTACAAATGGCGCCTGCATATGATCAAGCAAGTTTTATTTTAAACCTATTTATAATTCCGAGTAATGTCCTTTTCCTGTCGCTAGTAGAAGTCGAGTTTATTGGCTTTTATCGTAAATACTTTGAAAAGACTAGGGAAGGAACATACGCAGATATAAAAAGTGCGAGATTTGATATGAGAAAAGAGTTGTTTATAAATATTTTCAAGATTGTATTAGTACAAACTGTTATTTGTATGTTCTTGTATTTGTTTGTAGATCAGATTTTCTCTATTGTAGGTTTTGACGTAACTACAAAGCAAATCTTTGTAAACATGCTTCCAGGACTAGTATTTTATACGTTTATTATCATTTCTGTTGTATTATTCCTATACTTCGAGGAGCGTATAAAAGCTGTATCAGTAGCTTTAGGATTCTTAATACTTAATGGATTATTTACGTTTTATTATCTACAGTTTGGTACTAGTAACTATGGTCTTGGATTTACAATTGCTGCAATTGTTATTAATATTTTAGCAATCATTTATATGGTCAAAATGGTTAATCAAATTGATTATAAAATATTTGGAGTAAAGACTACTTTATATATAAAAAGAAAAACTTTGTTTACGCGTATTGCTGATAGATTAAGAGTAAAGAAAGGGGTGAATGTTGATGAATAAGTATTTGTTACCAATGATGCTTTTGTTGAGCGCAGTACTATTCTTTCTTTTATATGATGGAAATCCTGATAACAGCATCAACGTCACGCATCCTGAGTACGATGATTCTACAGTGGATTATGTACAAGTTACTACTTATCATTCCAGTGAGAATAAATCAGGATATACATATGAGGAGTTAGTAGCAGGAGATGGTTATGATAATGGAAAAGATATCGAACTAGAGGTACTGTTCCAAGAACTTGATGATGGTAACGTTTGTCAAAATTGTTATGGATATAGTATGGTAACCGCAAATGCTGTGTTTTCTCAAAGAGGACAATCATCGCGAATTATGGATAAGAAATCATTTAAAGTTGCTTTAAATCCCGACGGTGAACCATATAAAGGAGAATACATACTTAATCTAAAAAAACATACTTCCGATATCACAAAGGTCAAAAATAAACTGATTTTCGATTTGATTGGAGATATTCCAAATACTTTAGTTCCTAATACAAAGTTTGTTCATCTAACGGTTAGGGATTTAACTGGAACAGGTGAGTATATTGATTTAGGCTTATTTACTCATCATGAACAAGTTGATGAGTATTTCTTGCAAAGAAGAGGATTAAATACTAATGGAAATATGTATAACATAAACTTCTTTGAGTTTTACAGGTATGAGGACTCTATTATGTTAGAATCTGACCCAATGTATAAAAAATCTGATTTCGAAGACTACTTAGAATCAAAATTAGATGACGATCATACAAAACTTATAGACCTACTTGATGCGATTGAATCACCGCTGGTTCCTATTAATGCTGTTGTATCAAATTATTTTAATAGAGATAATTATCTAACCTATTTAGCAGTAAATATGATAGTGGATAATATTGATGCTGCGGGTAGGAACTTCAGATTGTATTCTCCAGCTGATGAGGATGCTTGGTACTTTATCTTTTGGGATTTGGACAAAACATTTAATAATGAAAATGTGCTTGCAAACCAGTGGAGAACAGGTATCCACTTATATATGAATGACAATCTTCATGGACAATTTTTAGAGATAGAGGAAAATAGAGACGATTTAACAGAGAAGATGGAAGAATTAAGACCGTACTTTACTGATGAGATAATTAATGCCTATTTAGAGGAATATCGTCTTATTGCTGAGGATTTGATAATTCAAGAAATCAGTACGGACACTTTCCCTGTAACATATGATTATGTTGTTAGTGAGTTAAGTCAAATTACTGATTGGGTTGATAGAAACTACGATGATTACTATGAATCATTAAAAACACCAAAACCGGTGTTTATAGGTAACTTCGAGAGAAAGACAAATTATCATACATTAGCTTGGAACGAGTCATTTGATTTTAATGATGAGGCACTATCATACACTGTTAAGATCTCTACAAATCCAGAAATGACTGATATAGTACATGAGGAAACGACTACTGATACTGAAATTGCGATAGAAAATTTCGAACCAGGAAACTATTTTGTAACTGTAACAACTGAAAATGAATCGGGATACACTCAAGAAGCATACGACCAATATATCGATGGTTTAAACTATTACTTCGGAGTCAAGAATCTTGTTGCAGAATAGAATAGATTTAACAAAGAATTTCCGGTTCGAAAACAAATATGTTATAGATTTTAGGAATAGAATAATCATCGATAAGCATGTGTCATCTTTGCTTGTTCTTGATAGAAATGTTGAAACATATAAAGAATACTTAGTAAGAAGCTTGTACTTTGATGATTATCAAAACACATCATACTTCGATGTTGTACAAGGTATTATCGATAGAACAAAGTACCGTATAAGAATGTACAATTTAGATAAAGAAAAGATATACTTAGAGGAAAAGAATAAATACATTGATAGGGTATATAAATTTAGAACGAGAATCACTTATAGAGAGTATTTAGCTATTATTAATAATGACACCAAGTTTTTACTAAAAAAAGATGATATGTGTAGAAGGTTCTATTTAGCATATAATACAAGAGGATTAAAACCTAAAATGGTTATCGAGTATATAAGAAAACCAATGGTATATACGAATTCAGATGTAAGAATTACGTTTGATAGAGAAATAAAATCATTCTCGTTTTCAAATAATTTCTTTTCGAAGAATGTGAGCAAAACGAGATTATTCCATTCTAATGATGTTATACTTGAAGTGAAGTATGGTGAATATATTCCGGGGGTTTTAACCCAAATGTTTAGAAATTTCGAATTACAGAGAACTACTTTTTCAAAATATGCGTTATCGTTTGAACAATTGTTCAGACGAAAAGTAACGAGATGGAGTGTGTAATATGGATGCTATTAATACGTTTTTTGATCAATTTAGTAATCAATCACTAGCTACTATTGGACTTGTTGACATAGTATTTGTTTTGATTGTTTCTTTCTTAATTAGTCTTTTCATGACTATAATTTATAGAAATGTATATTCAGGAGTATCATATAGTAATAGATACGTTTCTACATTGATACTTGTTTCATTAATAACTACTATGATCGTTTTAACGATTAGATCAAATATCATAATTTCACTTGGTATGGTAGGTGCGTTATCAATCGTAAGATTTAGAACACCATTAAAAGAACCAATTGACCTAGCCTTTATGTTTTGGGCAGTAGCAATTGGTATATCAATGGGTGCATTGCTTTATGATGTTGCGATTATTTTTTCCTTATTTACTGGTGTTGTTTTACTTGTTATTACTCGAATCAAGAATGTTAATCAAGTATATATGTTGATTATTGAGTATAACAGTAAAGAAGTTATATCTAGAGCTGTTGATGAGGAACTTAGTAACATAAAGTATATACTACGTTCAAAGAAGGTTACTGGTGGTATCGTTGAATTAGTACTAGAAATTACTCAAGTACAACTAAAAACCGATATAGCATCGATTATTTCAGGAATCGAAGGAGTAAGAAGTGTTTCATTAATTGGTTATAACGGAGAATATTTAGGATAAAAAAGGCATTTAGTTAAACTAAATGCTTTTTTTATGCAGTTGGTTCAGTGAAAGTTCTTTGTGCTAGTTCTTGATTTAGTAGATACAAACCAGCGTCTTTAACAATTTTCAGTTTACCAATTATGTCTTCAACACTTTCCTCTTCCTCTACTTGTTCATCTATGAACCATTGTAAGAAAGAAGTAGTTGAATATTCACCTTCATCGGTAGCTAGTTTCATTAATTTATAGATTCTACTAGTTACAATTTGTTCATGTTCTAAAGCTTTCTCAAAAGCTTCCAGTATCGAACCATAATCATTTTCAGGATTTTCAAACCCAGTTACTTCAATTCTTGCTCCCTTTGAACCAAGGAAATCAAAGAACTTTTTAGCATGGAATAACTCCTCTTCATATTGAACCTTGAACCAGTTTTCAAATCCATCAAGTCCTAAATCTGCACAGTATCCTGCCATCGCAAGATAAATGTGTGCTGAATAAATCTCGAAATTCATTTGCTCATTAATTGCAGTAGTTAGTTTTTTACTTAACATAATTCCTCCCTTTTTATACTATCCGTAAATATTATAACAAACCTTACATCAAGTTTCTTGCTTTATGCAAGTTTTTAAAGTTTAATTTACATACATTTTTTAACTCATCTTCACCATGTACTTTTATGAACTTAGCACATGCTCTGTCGACTGCACTAGAAGCACCTTTTGGAAATGAAAAATCGAACTTATCCTCTAATTGCTCCCATTCTTTTATGAAATAGTATCTAGCCAAAATCGATGCTACCGCTACAGATAAATATTTGTCCTCAGCTTTAGTTTCAAACTTGATTTTTTTGTAATGTTCAGTGTCGCTTAAATACTCCCAATATGTCTTTTCAGTTGTAAATTGGTCTAAAATTACTTCGAGTTTCTCCGTAGCATTAGTTATTTCAGTAATAGCTCTATTATGTAGGAATGCTTTAATTTTATTCATGTTACTGCCCTTATCTTGCATTTTATTGTAATAGAAGTTATTGAGTAATACTGATTTATGTTTAATGTGCGGGATTAATTTTTCAGCCAAAAGAGTGATTTTTTTATCAGTTAGTTTCTTTGAATCGCCTACACCAAGTTTTTTCACAAATTCGGTTTGGGTTTCTGATATATAAGCAGCCACCACAACAATAGGACCAAAGAAATCTCCCGTGCCTACTTCATCGGATCCAATTTCAGCCTTTGATTTACCAAAGTGATCTTTCCATTTGTCATATTCGCTTTCAGCTAGTGGTCCTTGAAACATAACTTTGTTTGTCTTAAATCCCGTTATAGTATATGCCTTAGATTTCGCAACGAAATTTATATGATCAAGTTTAGGTAGTTCTAGGTCTTTTTTATAATATTTTTTTATCTCCTTTAAGTTAGCCGGAGATACCGTAAGTACATAATTCATCTAATCACATCCTATCTATTATTTTAACAAAATGTTTGTTAAAATAATAGTGGCTTGATGGAGGATAACATGATTGCTGATAAGAAAACACTAGAATTTGATAAGGTACTTGAATTAGTAGAAAGACACGCTGTTTCAACTATGGGGAAACAAGCTGTTTTAGCGCTTTCTCCACATTCAGACAAGGATAAGCTAGAAATAAGTTTAGATAAGACAGATGAAGCTTTAATTACCCTGTATAAACTTGGGGAAGTTCCTTTAGATAACGTTAGAGATATAAAACCACATATTAAGAGAGTTAAAGCAAGTGGTAGCTTAAGTTCAAAAGAATTAAGAGAAATAGCTATGCATTTATATGCAGTAAATGAGAACAAGAATTTCTTGAAAAGAGCTAAGCAGGAAATGATCGAACTCCCTTATTATACTGAAGCAGTAAATAAGATGGTTTTTATAAAAGAAATTTATCAATCAATTAATCGTTGTATTGATGAGGATTATAACTTACTTGATTCAGCTTCTGAAAAACTATTTGAGATTAGAACAAAAATTAGAAATACAAACGGCAAAATTGAAGAAAAACTTAATAGTTTTGTTAGTAGGAACAGTAAGTTTTTATCAGATGGTATAGTAACTAGAAGAAATGACCGATTCGTTGTTCCTTTGAGGGTTGATTATAAGAATAAATTTAAGGGAATAATCCAAGATTATTCATCATCAGGTGAAACTGTATTTATCGAGCCACAAGTAATCGTGGAACTTACAAATAAGGTTCAGATTCTTAAAAGCGAAGAACAAAGAGAAATAGAAAGAATCTTGCACGAGTTATCTGAAGAAGCAAAACTTTACGCCGATATTTTTATGGAAAACTTAGCGGAATTAGAGGAAATTGATTTAGTATTTGCCAAGGCTAAGTTTGCAAGGGATTTTGATTGTACTAAGCCAAAATTATCTGATAAAATATCTCTTCGTGCTGCAAGACATCCTTTGATTAGTCAAGATGAAATAGTTGCAAATGATATTCATTTTGACGATTATAAAGCAGTTGTTATTACTGGGCCAAATACTGGTGGGAAGACTGTTACATTGAAGACATTGGGACTTATGGCTTTGATGACTCAAGTAGGAATGTTAATCCCTGTAAAAGCTGGTTCTGAAATTATAGTATTTGATAATATATTTGCTGATATTGGAGATGAACAGAGCATTGAGCAAAGTTTATCAACATTTTCATCACATATGAAAAATATTATAAGAATTACCGATTCATTAACAGTAAATTCATTAGTATTACTTGATGAATTAGGTTCTGGTACTGACCCTAAGGAAGGTGCATCACTTGCTATTTCCTTACTAGACTATGTTAAAATAAGAGGATCATACATAATGGCAACTACTCATTATCCTGAACTTAAAGCATATGCATATAATAATGAGGATGTTGTTAATGCTTCTACTAATTTTGATATCGATTCATTATCACCAACATATGAGTTATCTATCGGTATCCCTGGTAGGTCAAATGCATTTGAAATTAGCAAAAGACTTGGATTAAACGAGAAAATTCTAAAAACTGCTACTGATAATCAACTGGATAGTAATACTGAAGTATCGAAATTAATTGATAAGTTAGAAAAACAATCTAGAAATCTTAAGGCGCAACTAGAAGAATATGAAAGACAGATGTCTTTGATAAAAGACAAAGAAATGGATTTGTATAAGCGAGAGGAAATGCTAGCAAGAAAATCTGTTGAAAATGAAAACAAGGCCAAAGAAGAAGCTAAAGAGATCGTAGAAAATGCTCGAGCGGAAGCTCAAGGTATTATTGATGAACTTATGAAATATTCTGATGATGTTAAATTACATAAACTCGTTGAAAGTAAGACCAAACTAAATCAATTAGCTGGATCTTACGATAAAGAGAAGTATGTAACTCCTCAAAAGCACACATTCAAAGTGGGAGATCATGTAAAGGTTGTTTCATATGGTCAGTCTGCGGTAATAACTAAAGTCTTAAAAGGCAGCCAATATGAAGTGAAAATGGGAATCCTAAATACTAAAGTTAATAAATCTGATCTTGAGTTTGTTGGTGAGAAAAAGAAAACGGTTAAGAAAACATTTGTGAAGTATTCAGGATCAAAAACAGCAAGTCTCAAACTCGATTTAAGAGGGTTAAGATACGAAGAAGCTATGATTGAGTTGGATAGATATTTAGACAGTTTAGTAGTTAGTAATCTTAAACAGGCAATAATAATTCATGGTCATGGTACAAATGCTCTTAAAAACGGTGTCCAGGAGACATTAAGAAAGAGCAAAGTGGTAAAATCCTTTAGATTTGGAAAGCCTGGAGAAGGTGGATTAGGCGCTACTGTAATAGAATTACATTAATGGTGTATTATATTTGCCTATATAGTAATGTGTAGATATAATACATATGTGAGAATATAAATATGGAGGGTACTATGTTAATTAAAGTTACAAACGATAGTTTTAAACAAGAAGCTGCTAAAGGTGTTGCATTAGTTGATTTCTACGCTGATTGGTGTGGACCGTGTAAAATGATTGGTCCAGTGTTAGAAGAAATTTCTAACGAAAGAGATGACTTTAACATCTTAAAAGTTAATGTTGATGAATGTCGCGAAATTGCAATGGAGTATGGAGTTAGAAACATTCCTACACTTATCGTATTAAAAGATGGTAAAGAAGTTGATCGTCATATCGGTTTCGTTCCTAAACCATCATTAATCCAATTAGTTGAGAAACACTTATAGAGAGACCTTGTCTCTTTTTAAGTTTAACATCATATGAATGGAATAATTATTCTAAATAAGCCTCGAGGAATGACTTCTCAGGCGTGTGTTTCGAAAATTAAGAGAATACTCAATGTTAAAAAAGCCGGTCATACAGGAACATTAGATCCTGAAACAACTGGCGTTTTACCTGTTTGCATTAACAAAGCAACTAAAATCATTGAATATCTTCCAAATCATGATAAGGAGTACATTGCTGAGGTAACTATAGGTATCTCTACTGACACATTGGATTTTACAGGTAATGTAACTGATGAAATGAAAGTCACAGAGATAAAAGATGTTGATATTCAGCTGATGAAAATACTGAAAATTGATTCTCAAGTTCCACCAATGTTCAGTGCTGTAAAAATCGATGGAGAGAAACTATATAAACTTGCACGAAAAGGTGTGGAGATTGAAAGGAAATCTCGCCCCATAAAGATTTATGATATTGAAAGAATATCCGAAATAACTTATAATGATAACTGCGCTAAGTTTTCGTTTCGCATTAAGGGAAGCAAAGGATTCTATGTAAGAAGCATATGTGAAGAGATTGGAAAATTGTTTGGATATCCTGCACATATGAGCAAATTGAAAAGAATAAAAGCAGGGGATTTTTCAATTGATTCATCATATACATTTGAGGAAATTGAAAATGATAAATTTTCATTGCTTAATATCCAAGATGTGTTGGATTTTAACATCCATGAAATAGATGAATTTGAAAACTTTAGAGTTAGAAATGGTAATGTAATTAAGAATAGATTCGGTATTACTGATAAATCCTTATTAACATATCAAGGAGAAGTTCTAGCCATTTATGAGCCACATAAATCAAAAGAAGGACTGGTTAAACCAATAAAGGTGCTGTAGATGAAAGTTATTAGAATAAACAGAATGGATCCAATTAAACCAATCAAGGAAGGATTGGTAGTTGCTCTTGGTTACTTTGATGGAATTCATATAGCCCACATGGACCTAATAAATAAGGTTGTTGAACTGGGCAATGATACTAAAATGAAAACAGGTGTAGTTACATTCCACCCACACCCAGCTTTCATTCTAAACAAAAAAGATGTAACTGACTTTTTAACACCCTTAGAAGTAAAAATTGACCTTTTAAAGAAGGTTAACATTGATTACTTATTTATTGTTGATTTTGATACTGAAACTGCTGTTATTCCGCATAAAGAATTCGTACAGACTTTCTTTGTTCCATTAAACATTAAAACAGTTGTAGCTGGATTTGATAACAGATATGGTCAAGGTGGAGAAGGTACCGTAGATACTATTAGAAGTGATTCAGATAATTCAATTGACGTAGTAGTTATTCCTGAAAGAACATATAGGGGAACTAAGATAGGTTCATCATATGTAAGAGAATTATTATCTAAGGGTGATATTAATACTACAACAGAAGTATTAGGAAGAAATTATTCGATCGATGGATTTGTGACTCATGGACGTGGTAGGGGTAAAACTATTGGTGTTCCAACTGCGAACGTAGCGATTAAATATCCATATTCTGTTCCAAAAAAAGGAGTATATCTTGTCAAATTGATTCATAAGGGAAAAGAGTATTATGGCGTTGGTAATATTGGTAATAATCCAACATTCAATTTTAAGTCAAACCCTTCAATTGAGATTAACATATTAGATTTTGATAAAGATATTTATAGTGATTATGTTAAGGTCGATTTTCTAACTAGGATCAGGGATGAAAAGAAGTTTTCTTCTATTGATGAGTTAGTTAAGCAAATAGATTTAGATAAAGAATTCGCAAGAGATTACATTAAAAATAATTAACTTTACAAATGAAAATAGTTAATATATAATGATAAACGGTCTAATACGTTGTTATTTGCTTTTTCCGGCTTATGACGCTGTATTGGGTGACATATTCAATAGGAGGAAAATATGAGTAATTTAACAAAAGATGAAAAAGCTAAAATTATGAAGAAATATGCTACTTGTGAAAACGATACTGGTTCTCCAGAAGTGCAAATAGCTGTATTAACTCATGAAATTAACAATTTAAATGATCACTTAAAAGTTCACATTCATGATTTTCATTCACGAAGAGGATTACTAAAAAAAGTTGGTCGTCGTCGTAATTTATTAGCTTATCTAGCAAAAAAAGATGTTCAGCGTTATCGTAAACTTATTAAATCATTAAAATTAAGAAGATAAAGCACTAGTCCATAGTGTTTTCTTTTTTTGTACCAGTGTAAAACTATATTATTATATTGGTATATGTGTTATCATTGATTTGGTATTACGAATACTTTTTTGTTGTTAGAAAAGGATTTATTTTGCTTTAATAACAGTGTGAAAATCGCTGAAAGATATTATAAGGAGTATGTATGAAAAAAATATTTGAACACAAATTAGCTGGTAGAAAATTAGTTGTTGAACATGGTGAAGTTGCGAAGCAGGCGGACGCTGGATTAATTGTAAGATTTGATGATACAGTTGTTTTAAGCGTTGCTCAAGCATCTAAGAAGCCAACGACACTTGATTTTTTCCCTTTAATGGTAATGTATACAGAAAAGATGTATGCAGCCGGAAAGATTCCAGGAGGATTTTTCAAAAGAGAAGGTAGACCTTCAACACATGAAACTCTTACTTCAAGAGTTATCGATAGAACATTGAGACCGTTATTTCCTGATGGGTTTAGAAATGAAATACAGATTATAAATACTGTACTATGTTCTAATCCAGATAATACACCTGAAATGACTGCTTTATTTGGTTCTAGTTTAGCATTAACGATCTCTGATATCCCATTTGATGGGCCTGTTGCAGGGGTTATTGTTGGTAGAGTTGATGGAGAATTTTTAATCAATCCAACAGAAGAACAAATGGAAAAATCTGATATTGACCTAACTGTATCAGGAACATATGATGCAATTAACATGGTAGAAGCTGGTGCAAAACAAGTTTCTGAAGAAGATATGCTTGATGCTATTATGTTTGGTCATGAGGAAATAAAAAGACTTGTTAAGTTCATTAAAAAGATTGCTAAGGAAGTTGGTCAAGAAAAACGAGAGATTGAAGTGTTTGAGATAGACCAAGAAATTGCTAAAAGAGTTGAACAACTTAGTCACAAGAGAATCGTTGACGCAGTAGCAATTCAAGAAAAAATAGCTCGTTCTGAAGCGTTAGAAGTTATCAAAGAGGATTTATTAGATGCTTTCGATACTGAAGAAGATGACGAACTTAAATCAATTAAAAAGACATTTGATAAGTTAGTAAAAGATGAAGTTAGAAGACTTATAACTATTGATAAAGTTAGACCTGATGGTAGAAGACAAGACGAAATTAGACCACTTGACTCACAAATTGATATTTTGCCAAGAACACATGGTTCTGCAATGTTTACTAGAGGACAAACACAGTGTTTATCTGTAACTACCTTAGGTGCACTTGGTGAGCATCAAATCATTGACGGTTTAAGTGAAAGTGAAACATATAAAAGATTTATGTTACATTACAATTTCCCACTTTATAGTGTTGGGGAAACTGGAAGATATGGTGGAGCAGGTAGAAGAGAAATTGGTCATGGAATGCTTGGTGAAAGAGCAATCAACATGGTTATGCCTACTGAAGAAGAGTTTCCATATACGGTTAGAATAGTATCAGAGATATTAGAATCAAACGGTTCAACATCGCAAGCAAGTATTTGTGCTGGTACGATGAGTTTGATGGCTGCTGGTGTTCCAATTCAAGCACCTGTTGCAGGAATCGCGATGGGATTAGTATCAGATGGTAAAAACTATACTATCTTAACTGATATTCAAGGTATGGAGGATCACTTAGGTGATATGGACTTCAAAGTAGCCGGTACTGCTAAGGGAATTACTGCTTTACAAATGGATATTAAAATTGCAGGTTTAAGTAAAGAAATACTAAAAGAAGCTCTTGAACAAGCAAAACAAGGAAGACTTACTATTCTTGAAAATATGGTTGAATGTATTGAAAAACCTAGAGAAGAAGTAAGTGAGTTTGCACCGAAAGTTATGATTATCAATATTAGTCCTGATAAGATTAGAGATGTAATTGGACCAGGAGGAAAAGTAATTACTGAAATCATTGAAAAAAGCGATGATGTTAAAATCGATATTGAACAAGATGGTAAAGTTATCGTAATGCATAGTTCACTTGAACCAATTAAGAAAGCTATTGCATTAATTGAGGACATTACTAGAGAAGTAGAAGTTGGTAAAAAATATTTAGGTAAAGTTGTAAGAGTAGAAAGTTTTGGATGTTTTGTTGAGTTATGGCCTGGAATGGAAGGGTTGTGCCATATATCAAAACTTGATCATAAACGTGTTGAGAAAGTAGAAGATGTTGTCAAAGTTGGAGATCAAATTACGGTAAAAGCACTTAAATTTGATGATAGAGGAAGACTTGACTTGTCGAGAAAGGACACGTTACCTAAACCTAAAAAAGATAAGCCCGAAAATAATGATAAAAAAAAGGAGGGTAAATAATGAATATAATTTGTCAATGTATGCAAGTTGATGAAGAGACAATCGTAGCAAAAATCAAACAAGGATTCACTACAGTTGAAGAAATTCAAGATGAAACAGGAGCAGGAACTGGATGTGGTGGATGTATCGAACTAATTGAAGAACTAATAGAAAAACATAAAAAATAGGCGATTTACATCGCCTTTTTACTTGCTTTATATACTGCGCTTGCTACGCTAGTCGCAACATTTTTATCAAGAGCATCTGGAATTATATTATCACATGATAGTTCAGATTCAGGAATATAGTTCGCAATAGCTAAAGCTGCAGCCCATAACATTTCACTGGTAATCTTACTTCTAGCATCTAGTGCTCCTCTAAATATTCCTGGAAATGCTAATACATTGTTCACTTGATTTGGATAATCACTTCTACCTGTCCCAACTATATATGCACCAGCATCTATTGCATCTTCATACTTAATCTCAGGATCTGGGTTTGCCATAGCTAAGACGATCGGCTTAGCATTCATAGATTTAATCATCGACTTTGTTACGATGTCGGCAACAGATACACCAATAAAACAATCGGATTTCTCTAATGCTTTGCTTAAATCACCACTTACATTATCATTGTTTGTTAGAGACAATATTTCTTTTTGATGGCCAGTAAATCTACTTAAGGAAACCTCATCGATAATTCCATGTTCGTCAACTGCAATTATATTTTTGAAACCATACTGATTAAGCATACTGATAATTGCGCTACCTGCTGCCCCTACTCCACATACAGTTATTCTAATATCTTTATCCTTTTCTGCAATCTTTAATGAATTGATCAAAGCAGCTAAAGTCACCACAGCAGTTCCATGTTGATCATCGTGGAATACGGGTATCGATAGTTCATTCTTTAGTCTGTTTTCTATCTCAATACATCTTGGAGCAGATATATCTTCTAAATTGATTCCACCAAACGTAGGTTCTAATAATTTAACGGTTCTAACTATTTCATCAACATCTGTAGTTTTTAAACAAATCGGAAAAGCATCGACATCAGCAAACTCCTTAAATAAGATAGATTTTCCCTCCATAACAGGAAGCGAAGCCTCAGGTCCTATATCTCCTAATCCAAGAACAGCAGTACCATCAGTAACTACCGCTACTAAATTACCCTTTGAAGTGTATTTATAAATATCGCTTGGGTTTTTGTGTATCTTTTTGCAAGGTTCTGCAACACCCGGTGAGTATAGTAAAGACAGATCCATTTTCGTATTTACTGATATCTTGCTGTTAACTGCAATTTTACCTTTATATCTTTCATGTATCTCTAGCGCTTTATCTTTTAACATATTCACCTCCAAATACGACTAATTATAACATAGTACTTAATTGACAAAAAAGACCTAACTAAATATAATTATAGAGCATACGGGTAACTGAGCGACTTTTGTCGTTAGGAAAGTCCATGCTAGCACAGACTGAGATGTTTGTAGTGTTTATGCTAAGGGAAAAAATAACCTTAGGCGCTTTATGCGACGGCTGGTAGTTAACCTAAGTTTCGATATGGTTAATCCATGAAAGTGCCACAGAGACGAGTCCTTATGAAAATAAGGAGTGGAACGGGTAAACCCCATAAGCTAGAAACCCAAATTATGGTAGGGGCACTCTTATATGCTAATTCAAGCAGATAAGGGACACATTTATGTGTAGATAAATAGTTACCACCCGTAAGGGTACAGAACATGGCTTATAGTATGTATTTAAAAGGAGATTTCTCCTTTTTTATTTACTTCATTTGCTTGTTAATTAAAAGTATTTTATGTAAAATATATTGAATGATAAAAGGTGATTTTATGAAACTAGATAAAAAGCAAATTCTTGAAAGACAGAAGCGAATAAGAAACTTCTCAATAATAGCTCATATCGATCATGGTAAGAGTACTTTGGCTGACCGTATAATTGAATTAACGGGTGCAGTATCAAAGAGAGATATGAAAGCACAACTTCTTGATTCTATGGACCTAGAAAGAGAACGTGGTATAACAATCAAGTTAAATGCAGTTCAACTTGAGTATAACGCTTTAGATGGAGAGACATATATTTTTCACTTAATTGATACTCCTGGTCATGTAGACTTTGCATACGAGGTGTCTCGTAGTTTAGCCGCTTGTGAAGGCGCTGTTTTAGTAATAGATGCATCACAAGGTGTTGAAGCACAGACTTTGGCAAACGTTTACTTAGCACTTGATAACGATTTAGAAATCGTGCCAGTAATAAATAAGATTGATCTACCTAGTGCTGAACCTGAAAGAGTGAGAGATGAAATAGAAGAGGTAATTGGTCTTCCTAGCGATGAAGCACCTTTGGTTAGTGCAAAAGATGGAATTGGAATTCAAGAAGTTTTAGAAATGGCAATAAAGGAATTTCCTGCACCAGTTGGAGATCCTGATGAGCCATTGCAGGCTCTAATTTTTGATTCGTATTTTGATCAATACAGAGGCGTGATTCCATATATAAGAGTTTTTAATGGAACAATCAAAAAAGGTGATGAAATTAAGATGATGGCAACCAATGCTGTTTTTGAAGTTATTGATGTTGGAACATATACACCTATTGAAAAGAAAAAAGACTATTTAGGTCCAGGAGATGTTGGTTTTTTAACAGCTTCAATAAAATCAATTCAATACGTTAGAGTTGGTGATACTATTACCGGTGCTAGCAATCCTGCAAAAGAACCTTTACCAGGATATAGAGAAATGAAACCAATGGTATTTTGTGGGTTATTCCCAGTAGATGCGGCTAAATATGAAGACTTAAGAGATGCACTAGAAAAATTAAAACTAAACGATGCAGCGCTTGTCTTCGAAGCGGAAACATCACAAGCACTTGGATTTGGGTTTAGAACAGGATTTTTAGGACTGCTTCATATGGAAATAGTACAAGAAAGACTAGAACGAGAATTTAATTTAGATATTATCGCAACTGCTCCAAGTGTTATATATAAAGTTCATACAAAAAAAGAAGGCATACTTGATATCGAGAACCCTGCACAAATGCCTGCTGTTGATATGATTGATAAAATAGAAGAACCTATGGTAAAAACTACTATAATGACTCCAAATGATTATGTTGGAGTTGTAATGGAACTATGCCAAGGAAAACGTGGTATTTATGTTGATATGAACTACATAGATCAAAATAGAGTATCACTTAGATATGAAATGCCTTTATCAGAAATAGTATTTGATTTCTTTGATAGATTAAAATCATCAACTAAGGGTTATGCTTCATTTGATTATGAGTTAATGGGTTACAGAGAAGCAAACTTAGTGAAGATGGATATATTGCTTAATGCAGAAGTAATAGATGCATTATCTGTAATAGTTCATAAGGATTTTGCATATCAAAGAGGACACACTATTACTGTTAAACTTAAAAAAGCAATCCCAAGACAACAGTTTGAAGTTCCGGTGCAAGCAGCTTTAGGAAATAAGATAATTGCTCGTACTAACATAAAGGCACTACGTAAGAATGTATTAGCCAAATGCTATGGTGGAGATGTCTCACGTAAGAAGAAACTTCTCGAAAAACAAAAAGAAGGTAAGAAGCGAATGAAAGCTGTTGGTTCTGTAGAAGTTCCACAGGAAGCATTTATGGCTGTGTTAAATGTAAATGATGATAATTAAAGGAATCAGTGATTCCTTTTTTTATGTTAAAATATTTATGGAGGTATTATGTTAGGTTTATATGTACATATTCCTTACTGCAAATCTATATGTTACTATTGTGACTTTCCAAAGAGAGTTTTTTTAGATTACGATAAGTATATTGATCACTTAGAAAAAGAATATGATAAGTATAATCTTACATATGATACTGTTTATATTGGTGGAGGTACTCCAAGTTCTTTACCTATTGAATCAGTTAAAAGGCTTATTAGTTTTCTTCCAGATGCAAAAGAGTTCACTTTTGAATGTAATCCAAATGACATAAGCACAGAACTTCTAGAAGCAATAAAGAGTAAAGTTACTAGAATAAGTTTAGGAGTTCAGACATTCGATAATCAAAAATTGAAAGAGATTGGAAGAACACACACTGAGGAAGATATTAATAAATCAATTGAACTTATTAAAAAGTATGACTTTGACCTAAACATCGATATGATGTATGGCTTGCCTAATCAATCAGTTAAGAGTGTGAATGATGATCTAGTTAAACTAATTGATATACATCCCGACCATATTTCTTATTACTCATTAATACTTGAAGAAAAATCAGTGTTTGGTAAAAGACAATATAAAAATGCACTCAATTTATTAACACAAGAGGAAGATTCGGCTCTTTATTTGCTTGTGAGAGAGCATCTAAAGAAAAATAGGTATATTCATTACGAAATAAGCAATTTTTGCTTAGAGGGCAAGGAATCGCTTCATAACCTCAAATACTGGAGTAACCAAGAATATATAGGTATTGGAATGGGTGCAGCATCATATTATAGTGATTCAAGATATCAAAACGACTTAACGGTTAATGGTTACTACAAGGGAGTATTATCCACTGAAACCATTACTGACACTGACAAAATGTTTTATCATTTAATGCTTGGATTTAGATTAGTTAATGGGGTAAGCGTTAGTAATTTCACCAAGATGTTTGGTAAAAGTATGTTTGAAGTTTATCCTAATCTAAACGATTTAATCAATGATTTGTTGATAATTGAAGATGATATTATCAAACCTACTGAAAAGGGGTTACTGCTCAATAATGAAATTATGCTTCATCTAATGGAGGACTGATATGAAAAGGTATATAAATCAATATAAATATTATTTGCGAAGTGAAAAGTTATATTCAGTTAATACTATGAAATCATACATAGGTGACTGTCAGGCCTACGTTGACTATTTGGAGAAGACACATAGTGTTATCAATCCATTAGATATTACTAAGACTCACATTGAAGCATATATAAAGAATGAAAAGAGAAAGCGAACAAAACATTCATCAATTGCTAGAAAGATATCTGCGATTAAATCATTTCATAAGTATTTGTTAGTTGAGAAGTATGTAAAAGTAGACTATTCAAAGAACATTGAAACACCAAAATTGGAAAAGAAATTGCCGCAAGTACTCTCATTTGAAGAAGTGGAATTGATATTAGACAATCTTCCAAATGAGTCAGCATTAGACAAAAGAAACAAGGCAATGGTTGAATTAATGTATGCAACAGGTATTCGAGTGTCAGAAATGATATCATTAGATATAGGAGATATTCATCTGAACATGGGCTTTATTCAAGTAAGAGGTAAAGGTAACAAAGAAAGAATGTTACCAATCGGTGAGATGTCAATTGATGCGCTAAGAGAATATATTACTGAATCTAGAATAGTACTTAATAAGAAAAATAATGAAGCTCTATTTCTAAATTACATGGGTAATAGAATTTCAAGACAGTCGTTTTGGAAGTTCATCAAAGAGTATAGCGACTATATTGGTATAAAAAAGGAAATATCCCCTCACAAACTAAGACACAGTTTTGCTACTCATCTACTGGAGAGTGGAGTTGACCTTAGAATGGTGCAGGAGTTATTAGGACATGAGGATATATCTACTACTCAAATATACACTCATATAAATAAGAAAAGACTTAAAAGTGTTTATGAGGAGAATCATCCTAGAGCACGAAAGACAGGTGATAATGATGTTTAAAAGAATATTTATTGTAGTACTAGATTCATTAGGAGTAGGTGAACTGCCTGATGCACATATATTCAATGATGAAGGTGCAAACACTTTTAGAAACTTAGTACAGGCAGCTGGAGGAATTAACATTCCCAACATGGAGAGACTTGGAATAGGATATATCGTTGAACATGAATCCATTAAAAAAGACTATAATAATTCATACTATTCTAAGATGATGGAATTGTCCAACGGTAAAGATACGATGACTGGTCATTGGGAAATGATGGGTTTGAGAGTCACAAAGCCCTTTAAAACATTTACTGAAACGGGGTTTCCTAAAGAACTACTTAATGAACTCTCAAAACGTACTGGTAGGAATATAATAGGAAACAAATCTATGAGTGGAACTGAAATAATAAAAGAATTAGGTGAAGAACATCTGAGAACTGGTGATATGATCGTCTATACTTCAGCTGATTCAGTTTTGCAGATCGCTGCTCACGAAGAAGTGATTCCACTAGATGAGCTGTATAAGATATGTAAAATTGCTAGAGAGATAACATTGACTGAGGAATGGAGAGTTGGAAGAATTATCGCTAGACCATTTATTGGAGATAATAAAGACAATTTTAAAAGAACTCCAAATAGACATGATTATGCACTAAATCCATTTTCCGAAACAGTTTTAGATAAGCTGAAAGATAACGATTATGATGTGATCTCTGTTGGGAAGATAAGTGATATATTTAATGCATCAGGTATTACTGAGAGCAATCCAATAAAATCAAATGCACATGGAATGGATAAAACTATTGAAATTGCCTCAAGAGAATTTAATGGACTTTGTTTTACTAACCTAGTTGATTTTGATGCATTATACGGACATCGACGAAATGCAGTTGGATACCGTGATAGTATTGAAGAGTTTGATGGGCAACTAAAAGAACTAATAAATTCGATATCTGAAGATGATTTGCTGATACTAACAGCTGATCATGGAAATGATCCTACATATAGAGGAAGCGATCATACGAGAGAATATGTACCGTTATTAGTTTACAACAAGAACCTAATTGGTGGACAACTAGATATTAGAGAATCGTTTGCGGATTTAGGAGCTACAGTTGCTGAAAACTTTGGTATTGAATTGCCTAGTATAGGGGAAAGTTTCTTAGGTGAATTAAAATGAAATATATTATAGGAATTGATATTGGTGGAACAACAATCAAGTTTGGATTATTCGATGAGTCACTCGAGTTAATTGATAAGTTTGCTAAAGATACACCTAATAATAGAGATGAAATTTTTAGAGTGATAGAAGAAGAAGTGCATAAAATAATTTCGGATAATGATTTGTCTATAACTGATGTTATGGGAATCGGTGTAGGAATTCCTGGACCAGTTAAAGATAATTTCATTATCAAATGTCCTAATCTTGACTTAAGCCAAGTCTCTATGAAAGATGAGTTAGAGAAAAGATTTGCTTGTAGCGTATTTGCAGCTAATGATGCTAGTCTTGCCTTACTAGGTGAACTAACAAAAATGGAATATGAGAATGCAGTTATGTTAACACTAGGGACAGGTGTTGGAGGAGCTGTAATCATCAACGGAGATATTATTGAAGGTAGTTTAGGATTTGCTGGTGAAATTGGACATTTGCAAATAGATCATAAATACAACTTAAAATGTGGTTGTGGTCAGATCGGTTGTTTGGAGACTGTTGCAAGTGCAACAGGCATAGTCAATCTATTGAAAGAACACAAGGTAGATTATCCACATTCAAAACTGACATCAATATCAACATCATATGAAATAATGAATGCTGCAATGAGTGGAGAAAAATTAGCAAAAGTAGTAGTTGATGAATATTCAAAATACATAGCAAGAGCAATTAGAGAAATAGCTGTTGTAGTAAATCCGGATGTATTTTTAATAGGTGGTGGAGTATCAAATGCAGGAAGTTATCTATTAAAACATATACAGGAAGCATACAGGAAACTACCTGGATTCAATGAACTGAAAGAGGCAAAAATAAGACTTGCTGAATTAAGAAATGATGCAGGGATATATGGCGCTGCAATGTTTGTAAAAAAAAGGACTATGTCGTAGTCCTTTTAAAATACATATTAATACTTGAATGAGTTCTTTGTTTTGGATCATACTTCAAAACCTTAAAGAACAACTCAACGAAGTAGCCCGATACTATAATTAGTATAAGAGTACCAAATCCCCAAGTACCCCCAAGAAGGACTCCAGCTACAAATACAATTAACTCAATAGCAGGTTTAACGTACTTAACATCAATTTGAGTAATCTTTACAATTCCCACAAATAGACCATCTCTAGGACCAGCACCCAAATTACAAGATATATACATTGACCTTCCGAAGTTTAAAACCAAAAATCCTAGAACAAAAAAAATCACTCTCAGATAAATCGACGAGGGAATCTGTAAGATATCTATCCTTAGAAGCAAGTCAATGAACCATCCAACTAATCCAATGTTCAATACAGTTCCTATTCCTGGATATATTTTGATGAATAAAGAAAGTATCAAAATAAGAACTCCAAGAACTTGTATGATTACTCCAAAGGATAATACACTAACTACGTCTAGACCCTCATGAAATACACCCCAGGGATCTAAACCAAATTTAGATTGCTTTATGAGTACTATTCCAAGTGATAAAATAAACAACGCTAGAATCAATCTAGGAATCTTTTTTATATCTTTACTTAGTAACATGATTTCACCTTCTTTATGTATATAAACACCGAATTGATTATAACACAGTGTTATGTGGTTTTGTAGCATATTAGATAAGTTAAGAACAAGAACACTATGTATTTTCCACATAACCACACTGATTACTATATTCGGCTTAGTTATGCCGTTATTTATTGGTTAACATAATATATATTATAGGAAGTTGATTTGGGTAAGGAGAATATCGTATTTCTATGTCGAAAAACGATATTATTGTTTTGATTGTATTATTTGCATATGTATAATAGATTCTTCTATTGTGTTAAATATATTCAAAAACACACCGATGATATAGTTTCCATATTGTCTTCTTCTTGTTCTTTCTGTATCTATCTATAAACTATTGGTAATTAAAAAGAGATACCCAATTATATCTCTAATTTGCTAATAACGTTTAAATCCCATTCTTTTGCTAACCTTCTAGCTTCGTGTAACTCCAAATCATTATGTTCCTTGAGATTGTGAGCATCTGAGTTAACTATCACTTTACAATCATATTCCCTCACAATGGCCCAAAATTCCTTTCTAGGGAACAAATACCTTAATCCCTCGTTAGTATTCACTTTTCCTCTGCGAATACCGTTAGCGTTGAATTCTAAGGCACAATCGTATTTTATAGAGGCTTCTGAGATCAATCGGCAAACTTTTTCTGCTATCTTACCCCATTCAAATGATATTAGATATAGATCCGGATGGGTCATAAATGAATATAATCCTGTTGACATTCCCCTAACTGCATTATTACCATATTCCAAAGCTTCTGTGTTTGTGCGTACTGTGAAGCTTGATGAGTTTCTACCATTAACTATTAAGTCGTGATTCCCAAAAGCTAGGTAATCTACTTTGCTTCTTAAGTCTTTCAAATAGTCTATATGGGACTCAAAATACTCTGTCTCGAGTCCTATTAGGATATCGATTTGTGACTCATACTTTGTCTTAAGTGCTCTTAGATTGGAAATATAGCCGTTTAATTCCTCGAGTCTCATTCTGTGTAAATATGTGTATTCAGATGGGACTCCGTTTATGGTAATAAGTGGTGCATGATCGGATATCCCAATTATGTCGTAGCCTAATCTAATGGCTTCTAAAATATGTTCTTCACTAGTTCCTGATGCGTGTCTGCATAAATCAACATGTGAGTGATAATTTGATTTCATATAGTCCTCCTAAAATATGTCTAACTTCATCTGTTCTTCTATGGAGAACTTTTCCATATTTTTTATTCGAATCCACTTTGCACTTCGACCTTTTCCAAGGGGTCTAATGATACCTTCTTCACGTAGTCTTACAAGAGTTCTATTAATAGTGGAATCACTTGTATATGGGTGTAGTCTTCTAATATCTTCTTTTTGAAATACTTCTGGAAGCTTAAATACAGTGTTTTGAATACTGTAAGATTTATTTAATCCTTGATCAAATTGGTGGTTTTTAACGATTTGTTCCACTTCAACATAAGTCGATTTAAGGGCTTTTATGAAGAAACGAATCAAGTGTAATGGTTGAGATAAACCTTCCTCATAACTAAATGTAGCTCCTATTATAGCCTTTTTGTAGTCCTCGATGTTTGTATAGATATATTCGTAGAAACTAACATACTTGAAGTTATCAAACCCCGTCTTTAGAAGTAATAACTGCATTAAGACTAAACTAGTAAATTCGTTGTTTTGCTTAAAGCCTTTTAGATTAAAGAAATCAATAAATAGTACGATACTAAGTAATAGTCTCTCATAGGAGTTTTTCTTATATGTATTATCCGCTAACAGGAATAGATCATCCATCTCATTTCGTTTGTTAAGAACTTTTTGACTATGGAATTTAGTTTTCACTTCTTCTTTTGCAAATCTGATATCAGCAATATGTCTAAACAAGTGACTATGAATTGACTGCACTTCATTTGTGGTAAACTCAAATGAATCAAAGTTTGCGAAAACATTCTTCATTACCTGACCTATGTTTATAACAGTCTTCTCGGAGTTATTTTTAGGCATAACACCTTTTTCGATTAAGGTTCTTATTCTGGCCTCGGATACTTTTAAATCCATAAGTTTCGAAAAGAATAGAACATCTCTTTCGATTGTTTGATCGATAATTACCTGGATGTCTTTCTTGATTACATCATTATGATATATCTGTCTTCCCTGATGTTTGTAGATATCAGTAAGAGATATAATTATATCATTTGGAACTCCTAATCTACTTAAATCACTATTCCAACTCATATTTCCTCCATAAACATATTGATAATCAAATATGTGACTATAATTAAAGAATACTATATAAATACATTATACTATAATCATATTCATTCAACAATAAATGAATATGAAAAAGCAAGAACTTTGAGTTCTGCTTTTAATCATCTGGGTTTTCAAAGAAATTATCAAGATCAATTGCATCGCTTGTATCTTCTACTATTCTTTCAGCGACTAAGTTTCTATTTCGTTGAATCTTAATAATATCAATTGCATTACCATATTTCTCAGTCAAGTAATGTTTGCCATTATCTGATTTTGAATGTTTAATACTGAATGCATTTACTTTGAGTATTCCTTTATCCCCTAATAAGTATAGTGGTATATCGTTTTTATATTCGTGTTTTGATATACGAATACCACTTATTAATAGATGTGGATTAGTTTTAAGCCACAGTGTGATTCTTGATGGACGTCTATTCCTTGTAAGTAACTCCAAGTTCGAGATATCAAATCTGATAACATTCCCTCTATTCGTTAACATCATTATTTCACAATCTTTATGCATAAAGTATGCAAATGCTACTGAATCAACATCTGGGTTCCTTAAGTTAATACTCATAATTCCAAACGCATTTAATCCTATTGGATTGACATCTTTTGCTTCATACTTAATTGCATATCCAGATTCAGATACAACTACTATATAATCGTTTTCAGTACCAAAATCAACTGATACTACTTTATCTTCATCTCTCAGCTTGATTGCACGAAGTTTCTTATTATATCTTTGTACCTCAAATTCTTTTAGTTTAGTCTTCTTAAGCAAACTGTTTTTAGTTGTGATTAGGACATCAATATCTAACTCGAAGTCGTCAACCAAGAATGTGCCTACTATTTTCTCATCGTGATCAATCATTACGATGTTACTTATGTGATTACCCATTTCTTTCCATTTCTTTTCAGGTAGCCTATAAACAGGTAGATAAATATAATTTCCTTTACTAGTAAAGAATAACAGTGTATTTAGAGTTGTTGCTTGATATACGGTATTAATTACATCTCCATCTTTAACACCACACTGATGTTCTCCGTTTGAGTTATAGCTTTTCTTAGAAGTTCTTTTAACATATCCTTCGTATGATATGGAAATAAATGTTTCTTCTTCACTTACTAACTCTGATTCAGCAATTTTTGATTCTATTTCTTCTTCTATGCTCGTTTTTCTGTCTTCACCTAGTTTATCTTTGATCTGAGTCAACTCATCTACAATGACCTTTTTAAGTTCAATGTCTGATGATAGAATCATTTTGAGTTTAGCTGATTCTTTCGTAAGATCAGTTTTTTCTTTTACAAGGGCTGTGATATCAGTATTTGATAGTCGATATAATTGAAGCATTACAATTGCTTCAGCTTGTTCTTCTGTAAAGCCGAATTTATTTTGAATATTAATTTTTGATTCTGCTTTGTTATTACTTTCACGAATAGTTTTGATTACCTCTTCAATAATATCAACCATTCTAATAAGACCATCGAGTATATGAAGTCTTTTCTTAGCTCTTTCTAAATCATAGTTTGAACGATTAGTTACTACATCTTTTTGATGTGTAATATAAGCATCTAGTATTGAAATTAATGACATCTGTACAGGTCGTTTATTGTTAATAGCAACCATATTCAGTGAATAGTTCTTTTGTAAGTCTGAGTATTTATAGATTATATTAAGGATTAAGTTAATATCAGCTGATTTTCTAAAGTCGATTGCAATTCTTAATCCATCTTTATCGGATTCATCTCTTACTTCTGTTACACCTGGTATTTTTTTGTTTACTCTTAATTCATCTATTTTTTTAACAAGATTTGCTTTATTTACTTCATAAGGTATTTCAGTAACAATAATTTGATTTTCTAGGATATCCATTTTAGCTCTCAAAGTAATCTTACCTTTTCCAGTTTCGTATGCTTGGATTATCCCTTCCTCCCCGTGGATGATACCACCTGTAGGGAAATCAGGACCCTTAATGAAACCTAATATATCATTTAGGTTACAGGTAGGGTTATTTATTCTATGGATTGTTCCATCTATTACTTCACTTAAGTTGTGTGGTGGTATATCGGTTGCATAACCACTTGATATTCCCGTTGACCCATTTACTAAGATATTTGGATATCTACTAGGTAATACTACTGGCTCATATTCCTCATCATCAAAGTTTGGAATGAAATCAACAGTGTTTTTGTTAATGTCACGAAGCAATTCCTCTGATATCTTTGACATTCTGGCTTCGGTATAACGCATTGCAGCAGCTCCGTCACCATCATGTGAACCGTTATTACCATGCATATCTACTAGAAGCATATTAGTTTTCCAATATTGTGACAATCTAACCATAGCTTCATATATTGATGAATCTCCATGTGGATGATACTTACCCATTACATCTCCAACAATTCTTGCTGATTTCTTGTATGGTTTGTTGTGAGTTACACCCATCTTGAACATACCAAATAATATTCTTCTCTGTACGGGTTTTAATCCATCACGAACATCTGGTAAAGCTCTTTCTTGGATTACGTACTTTGAATACGCGCTAAAACGATCAGAAACTACCGTTTCTAATCTCTCATTTTGAATCTTTTCGTCTATGAACTTGTCAATTTCTAAGCTGATTTTCTTGTTCATATTATTCTCCAGTGTCGATTAAGAAGTCATCTTCATTTGCAAATGAGATATTTTCTTCTATCCATTCTCTTCTATGTTCTACATTATCACCCATCAAAGTAGCAATTCTTTGTTCTGCATCGGATTCATCATCAATACTGACTTGGATTAAAGTTCTCGAATCTGGATTCATGGTTGTATCCCATAACTGATCCGCATTCATTTCACCTAGACCCTTGAATCTTTGGATGTTATATTTCTTCCCTTCAGTAAGTTCTTCTAACTCGTCATTTGTCCAAGCATATTGAATTTTGTCTTTACCACTTGAAAAAGTTATCTTATATAGTGGTGGTTGAGCAATGTATATTTTTCCTGCCTTAATTAGTTGTGGCATATATCTAAAGAAGAAAGTTAACAGCAATACTTGAATATGTGCACCATCAGTATCGGCATCGGTCATAATAATAATCTTATTGTACTTAACATCATCTAATTTGAAATCTGTACCAAAGCCTGCTCCAATAGTATTTATAATAGTACCAATTTCTTCGTTCTTTAGTACATCGGTTACTTTTGCTCTTTCAGTATTAATTACTTTACCTCTTAAAGGCAGTATAGCTTGGAATTTTCTATTTCTTCCTTGTTTAGCACTACCACCCGCTGAATCACCCTCTACTAGGAAAAGTTCGTTTTGATTGGGATCCTTTGATTGTGCTGGAGATAATTTTCCACTAAGAATTACATCATTTTTTTTATGTTTCTTTTGTAGCCTAGCATTTTCTCTAGCTTGCCTTGCTGCATTTCTTGCTTTTCTAGCGTTGATACATTTAGAAATAAGTTTGTTTGACAAATCTGCATTTTCTTCTAGGAAGTACTTCATATTGTCGAATATCATTGTATCAACTGCAGTTCTAGCTTCAGGAGTTCCTAGTTTCGATTTTGTTTGACCCTCGAATTGTAGTAGGTTCTCTGGAACTCTCACTGATAATATTGCGGTAAGACCTTCCCTTATATCAACACCTTCTAGATTATCCTCTTTTTCCTTTATTAAACCAATTCGTCTAGCGTGTTCGTTAAATATTTTAGTTAGACCCGTTTTAAAGCCCGTTTCGTGTGTTCCGCCATCTTTTGTTCTTACGTTGTTTACAAACGAAACTAAGTGGTCTGAATAGCTTTTCGTATATTGTAAAGCGACTTCTATTTCTATATCACCATCATGAGAGAAATATACTGGATTGTGATATGCTTTTTTCTTATCATTTAGGAAACTAACAAATTCAACAATACCATCCTTGAATTCAAATGTATCCTTACTTCCACTTCTTTTGTCGTGTAAATCTATTCTAAGACCTTTAACTAGAAATGCAGACTGTCTTAGTCTTTCAGCTATTGTCTCAAAGTTATATAAAGTTGATGAAAAGTACTTTGGATCTGGTTTAAACCAAATGATTGAACCAGTAGTTCTTTTTCCTACCTCACCGATTACTTTTAATTTCGTTATTTTGCTCCCACCGTCAGCAAATTCTTGACGGTACTTCTTTCCATTTAGATGAACGGTTACTTTTAACCATTCACTTAGAGCATTAACTACTGATGCACCTACACCATGTAACCCTCCCGACATCTTATAACTGCTACCACCAAATTTTCCTCCTGCATGTAGTTGTGTGAAGATTACTTCTGTAGCTGGTATTCCAGTAGCATGTTCATCAACCGGTATTCCTCTACCGTTATCCTCTATCTCAATAGAGTTGTCATTATGGATTGTAACTTTGATGTGATTACATACTCCTATCAATGCTTCATCGATTGCGTTATCGACTATTTCCCACACTAAATGATGCAATCCTCTTGCATCGGTTGAACCAATATACATTCCTGGTCGTTTTCTTACAGCGTCAAGTCCTTCTAGAACTTGAATACTAGTAGCATCATATTTTGTCATTGTGTCACTTCCTTCTTTACATTGATACTATTTGTGGTATTATATTATGGAAAAGAGGTGAATTACATGAATGAGTATTTATGGCTAATCATTGCATATATAATTGGATCAATTCCATTTAGTCTAATAATTGGGATGCTATTCAAAAAAACAGATATCCGAAATCACGGAAGTGGAAACCTTGGTGGAACCAACGCAGTTAGAGTATTAGGTTCAAAATATGGAGTTCCTGCAGGTATCCTTGATATATTGAAAGCTTTTGTAATAGTATTACTTGCTGTTACCGGTGTTATTGAAATAAGTTACTCACCAGTATTTCTTGGAGTTGCTGCTACTATAGGGCATTGTTACCCTGTATTTGCCGGTTTCCGAGGTGGAAAAGCAGTTTCTACTACAATGGGTACTTTGTTTGCGTTTGCTCCTATAATCGCAACTATAGCCCTTGCGATAGCACTAATAATTATATTCACAATTAGATACGTATCACTTGGATCAACTGCACTATCACTTGCAGCACTAATTATAATGATATTTATTCCTTCCCAAGGTGTGAATCTATTGGCATATGGTATATTGGTTATCTTTATACTTTATAGACATATTCCAAATTATCGTAATTTAGTTAATGGTAAGGAAAGTAAATTTTACTTCAAAAAAAATTAAAACCCTAGAGTTTCCTCTATATAGGGTTTTTTATTTTTTTAGGTTCATGCTAGCCATTACTTGTCTGACTTGTTTTTCAGATGGCTTTCTTCCCATTTGAGAAAGCATAGCTCTTACCATCTTCTCATTCATTGGTGGATTTTCCTCTAAGTATTTTTTAGTGTATCGTTGCGAAAAGTAAAATCCTAAAACACCACCAAGTAGTAATGAAACTACCATCAGCACTATAAATAACCAAATTTGTATGTTCATAAACATCACTCCTAACTATAAATACATTTTACTATAATTACACTATTTTTTCAAGATACATAATCCTTAAAAGAGATTTATAAAATGGCTTATTACTAGGAAAAAAGTAGTTGGAAAACACTATAAAAAATAACCCAAAATAAAAAAAAACTGTTTTTCTAAAAATGTATTTACATTTAACTGTATTGTGTTAAAATAAGATAGAAATCTTTAAAAGGAGGTACTCATATGCCAAGATTTATCACTGATGATTGTATTGCATGTGGTGCTTGTGTTGCTGAATGTCCAGTAGACTGCATCGAAGAAGGCGATATCTATGTAATTGATGAAGATGTTTGTACTGACTGTGGTGCATGTGAAGATGTTTGCCCTACTGAAGCAATTAAAGAAAGATAATAAAGATTATTCCCTAAGGGGAATTTTTTTTCGTAAAAAAATGCATCCTAGATGCATTATTTTAATACTTTGTTGATTTGATCTATCTCATTTTGCAAGTGTTTATAGTTTGGATTAGTCTGTGGAACATTTTTGATGATTTTACGAAGTTTCTTTCTTCTCTTCTGATAGAAGGTATCAAATAATACTCCTTTTGATTTTATAAGTACTGGCCCAAAGTATATCTCGTCAGTTGATAATTGTTGTTTTCCTTTTTCACAGTATATAATCTCGTAAATAACTTTGCCATCCTCAACTAACACCTCATCTACAATCTTGAAACCTAATGCGCTCAAACTGCCTCTTAATATATGTGCTGCAACATTTGGTTGTAGTACAAGTTTTGATATTTTCTTCAAATTATCATGTTTCAGGATGTCTGAAATTAACTTTCCACCCATTCCAGCTGCAACTAAGTAATCTACTTTATCTTTGATGTGATCAATGCCATCAGATTCGATAATTTCAATGTTTGTGCAACCAGCTTCCTTGATATTTTTCTTAGCTGTTTTAAGGGGGCCAGAATTGATATCAGATGCGATTATTTTTTTTGCCCTCTTGTTTTGCTCCAAGTGTATTGGAAGTAAAGCGTGATCGGTACCAATATCTGCGATGGTTGAGTTGTCCTTAATAAATTCGGCAATTGCTAATAATCTAGTTGATAGACTCATTGATTCGATATAAAGTCCATCAATCTTTTACTCTTCGATGGATGTCTCAATTTTCTTAAAGCTTTTGCTTCAATTTGTCTGATTCTTTCTCTTGTTACGCCGAATTCTTTTCCAACCTCTTCTAGTGTTCTCGTTTTACCATCTAGTAAGCCGAATCTCATTCTCAATACTTTTTCTTCTCTATCAGTCAATGTTTCAAGAACTTTGTCCAACTCAACTTTCAACATTTCTTTTGTTGTGTAATCAATAGGATTCAAAGCGTCCTGGTCAGGAATAAAGTCACCAAGAGTTGAATCTTCTTCTTCACCTACTGGTGATTCTAAAGAAACTGGGTCCTGTGATATTTTTTTAATAACATTAATTTTTTCCACACTTATACCCAATTCATCCGCTAACTCTTGTGGTGTTGGTTCCCTTCTAAGCTGTTGTGTCATTCTTCTTTGAAGTCTTACAACCTTATTAATTTGTTCAACCATATGAACTGGTATCCTAATTATACGCGCTTGATCAGCGATTGCTCTTGTGATAGCTTGTCGAATCCACCAAGTAGCGTAAGTTGAAAACTTATAACCCTTCGTATGATCGAACTTATATACCGCTTTCATTAGACCAATATTTCCTTCTTGGATTAAGTCAAGAAATTGTAAACCTTTTCCAACATGTTTCTTGGCAATACTTACTACGAGTCTTAAGTTAGCTTCAACTAAATGGTTTTTAGAAAAGTCACCTTTCTGAACGATAATTTCAAGTTTCTTTTTAACCATATCAGTTAACTTACCTTTTTCTTCCAGTTCCTTTAATTTTGCTCTTGCAAGTTCACCATCACGAACTCTTTTTGCAATTACAACCTCTTCCTCAGAAGATAATAGATTAACTTGCCCAATCTCTTTTAGGTACATTCTTACTGGATCATCCGATTTGACAAAACTAACATAGTTTTCCATTCGTGACTTTTGATACTCTTCTTCAAGTTCTTTAACAATTGAATCCTCTTTTAGTTCCTCTTCAGTAATATCAAGGCTTTCAAAGTTAAAATCATCTGTAGCAAGTGCGTAATCAATTAATTCTTCTTCTTGGACGATATCAATTTCTAACTTATCAGCCTTCTCTGCGAAGGCATCAAATTCATCTGATTCCTCTTTAAATACTTTGGTGATCTCAGTTACAGTTAAAAAGCCCTCTGCTTTTCCCTTCTTTAGTAACTGTTCTTCAGGTGTAAGTTGTTTTTTTGTTTTACTCAAATGACTCACCTCTTCGTTTAATTTTTTTCTGGATATCTAATATTCTACTTACAAGTTCAGCCTTTTCCTCATCGCTTGCCTTCACTAGCGCTGCTTCTAGATTTTTCTTTTGTTCTAGAAGACTAAATTCCTTCAGAGCTTTTAATATGTCTTTTATCTCTTCTCCGTTATAGAATCTACTAGTTCTAAAATTATTAAGGAAATAATCGTGTAATCTTGTTGGTAGAAATTCTAAAAATTTATCTTGATTATACTCTGCATTGACCTTATAATAACGTTCAATAACAGTTCTTATCTCGTTATTTCTTGCATCAACGTATATGTCATCGACTTTTGTATGGTGGTTTATGACATTCCGCTTACTTTGTAGCATAAGTGCAATTAAATCTTTTTCAGCAGTTAAATACTTGGTGCTTTTTTGTGTTTCCTTTTTTACTTTTACACTTGGTTTATATACAAAATCATTTCGCAGTGCATCAATACTAACATTCAATTCTTGAGATAGTCTTGAGAAGTAAATTTCTCTCTCAGTATTTGAACGATCTTTAATCATAGCAAAAATGATTTTCTTAAATTCTTCGATATGATTCACATTTTTTAAATCGATTTTTCTCAAGTAGTACGTAAATATAAAATCGATCTCGTTTAGTGCGTTATCAAGTTCAATTTTGAACTTTTCTGCCGAATGCTTGTTTATATAATCATCTGGATCCAGTTTATCAGGCAATATCACTACACTAACATTGAAGTCTGCTTTTAATATATCATAAGCACTCTTCGCAGCTTCGATACCAGGTTCATCACCATCGAAACAGATTACCACATTTTTTGATATTTTTTTTAACGTGTATATATGTTGCTTTGTTAATGCTGTTCCCATAACTGCAACGCCTTCTTCAACTCCAGCAATTGATGCTTGTATAACATCCATAAAACCTTCAAACAATATTACTCGTTTATTTCTTCTTGCAGGCAACATTGCATTGTTTGCATTATATAAAATTCTACTTTTTGCAAATACGAGCGATTCTCTAGAATTAATGTACTTAGGTTTGACATCACCTAGTGCTCTACCACTAAAGCCAAGAATGTTTCCATTGATATCAGCTATGCTAAAGATTATCCTCTTCTTAAAATAGTCATAGTATCTATTATCATTCTTTGACACGAGTCCTAAGTTTAACATATCAAGTGATTCGATCTTCTTTGCAGACAATGTCTTGTGAACAGAATCAGTATCGAAACTCATACCGAGTTTAAATTTTCTTATGATCTCATTTGAAAGTTTGCGTTTATTAAGATAACTTAGTGCCTCTTTGCCTGAGGTCGAGTTAAATAAATAAAAACTATACATTTCATAGACATATTTATTTATCCTGTAGTATTTGGACTTGCCATCATCTTTTGTAGTAATATCAAGTTGAATTCCAGCTTTTTCGCTGACTTTTTTCAATGCTTCTAAAAATGGTATTTTCTCGTAGTCTTGAATAAATGTAATAGCGTTCCCACCAGCTCCACAACTAAAACATTTAAATATTTTTTTATCCTCTGAAACACTCATTGAGGGGTTATTATCATTATGAAAAGGGCAAAGTCCAATGAAATTCTTTCCTTTTTTCTCTAATTGGACATATTCCCCTATTACATCTACTATACTCACATTCCTAATTACATTGTCGATATCACTTTGAGATACTCTCAAAATTATTCACCTCTTAGTAACTAATTTTACTATTTAAGTACTCACTGATTTTAGAAATTTCAACTGTCTCTTGTTTCATTGTATCTCTATCTCTTATTGTAACAGTATTACTATTCAAGGTATCATCATCAATTGTTATTACAAACGGAGTTCCTATAACATCTTGTCTTCTATATCTTTTACCAATTTTTCCAGTCTCATCGAAACTAGTTCTAAAATTTTTGCACACTGAATTGTATATCTCAATTGACTTTTCAATATGATATTTTTTGATCAATGGTTGAACAGAAACTTGATAAGGTGCAATAGCCGGGTGCAATCTTAGAACTTCTCTAGTTTCACCATCCTCAAGTGTCTCTTCATCGTAAGCTTCACTTAAAAGCATTAAAACGGTACGATCAACTCCTATTGTTGACTCAATTACATATGGAATGAATTTTTCATTAGTGATTGGGTCTAAGTACTCCAAACTTCTCTGGGAGTGATTCATATGTGAAGACAAATCAAAATCAGTTCTATTGTGTGTACCATTTACTTCTCCCCATCCAATAGGAAATTTATATTCGATATCACATGCTGCTTTAGCGTAGTGAGCCAATTTTTCATGGTCGTGATAGCGAAGATTATTTTTGCTTATACCAAGTGATATGAAAAAATCACTAGCAAAGCTTTTATAGTAATCATAATACTTATCATCATCACCAGGCTTACAAAATAACTGATATTCCATTTGCTCAAACTCAATCGTTCTAAAAGTAAAGTTTCCTGGAGTAATCTCGTTTCTAAATGCTTTACCAATTTGACCAACCCCAAACGGGACTTTAGCTCGTAAAGCACGTTGGATGTTCGAGAAGTTAACAAATTGACCTTGAGCAGTCTCTGGTCTTAAGTAAATTTCAGATTTACTATCAGTAACTCCTCTATGTGTTTTGAACATAAGATTAAATTCACGGATATTTGTATAGTCAAATTCACCACAATTTGGGCAAACTATCTTATTATCATTGATAAGTTCAAGTAATTCATCATTGCTCAATCCATCTACACTTTTTTTGGTGTAATTTTCAATTAATTCATCAGCTCTATGTCTAGTTTTGCATTTTTTACAATCGATGAGTGGATCGCTAAATCCTGCAACGTGACCTGAGGCAACCCAAACTTCGGGATTCATTAAAATCGAAGCATCGACTCCATAACTATATCTATTTTCCTGAATGTATTTCTTCCACCATGCTTTTTTGACATTATTCTTAATTTCAACTCCTAATGGTCCGTAATCCCAAGTGTTAGCTAACCCTCCATAGATCTCACTACCCTGAAATATAAACCCATGCGTCTTACAAAAAGCTACTAGTTTCTCCATTGTCAATTTAGTCATAATTCCTCCATTCGCAATTAAAAGTGCTAATATGTCATTTTTAAGCAACTTTAATTTTAACATATTACCACTTCTATATCTATATCTTTGGTATGTAAAGTATATTTTCTTCTACACGAACATCATTATTGCTAAAGCTATCAATAACGTACTTACGACTTTGTTGAAAACATGTTCACTTAACTTCATACTCACCTTTGACCCAATGTATCCGCCTAGCACTCCAACTGGAACTAATATTAGTGAATAATCAATTACTGTAGAAGTTATTAAACCTTTTATAGCAAACGAGATTGCTGCAATTATATTCATAAAGAAAAAGTACGATATAATTGTTGCTCTAAACTCATCTTTTGTCATTTTGAGATTGGAAAGAAATATCAATACAGGTGGTCCACTAATTCCTGACAATCCATTAAGAAATCCTGATACGGATCCAACCGGGAAAAACAATCTATCTGGCTTTTTGATATTGATTCTAATATCAAAAAGTTTCATAATTGCTACGATAAAGATTATAACTGCTAATACTCTATTTAGAAGTTGATCATCTATAGTAGCAAGGAAGTTCGCTCCAACAAATGTGAAGATTGCTCCACCTAAAAACAAAAACAACACTCTTCGGTAATTAACATGATTTCTAACACCTAAGTATATTGTGAAATTGCTAACAAGATTTATGAAAATCATTGACGCAATTATTACTTTGATGCTTAAACTGGCATCTTTAACAAAGATTGAGATTATTAATGTAGATATTGGTATTATCATCATACTAGACCCAAAACCTGCTAGTCCCTGAATAAAAACACCCGCAAAGATAGTGACTATTAACAAAGTAATTACTAAAGTATCCATATTTCCTCCTGCTATAATAAATTTCTAAGTACTTCTGCTGTTTTGCTTCTAAAGTTTATATGATACTCATAGTAACGGTTTATTATCTGGAATATCATTAATTTATTGAACTTGAAATTCTCATAATTAGATATGTCAAGATAATAAAGGTCATACAAACTGTCCAGTACTTCTTTATCAGCTATTGAATTGCTTGTACTATGTTCAATGCAAACCATACCACCCTTAGAAACATCAAAACCTGATATGTTTTTGCTTGAGCAATCAACACAATGAGAAAACACTGGATTCAGTCCAAGTAAATACAAATACTTAAGCATAAAGCTGAATGAAATTAGTTCGGTGTGCTTAGTATTATCAAGTTTTGAGTATACTATCTTAGTATAGTTGTAGAGTTTTGAAAAATCAATATCCGTTGATAACTTATATATTATTTCAGCAATCCATAATCCATATGATTGCTTCTTCAAGTCCTTGTGAATGTTAGCATATGAATTAGTAATATCACCACTGATAAGAATTGGTAAATTTTTCGATCTTGATTTGTTAAAGGATATTAATGACATGGGTTGCGTAAGAAAACGGAGCTTGCTTTTATGAGTTTGAGCTCCCTTGACTAGTAAACTATCAATCCCATGCTCCGTTAATACATATATAATTTTACTCGTATTGGAGTAGTTTATATTTCTTAAAACAATTCCCTCAGCTTGATTCATTATTCATCCCTTTTGTAGCCAAACTCAGCTAGCCTAGCTTGATTGTTTCTCCAGTCTTTTTTTACCTTAACCCACAAGTCAAGATACACAGGGCTTCCAAGGCGTTTCTTTATTTCTTTGCGTGCCCTTGTCCCAATTTTTTTAAGCATTGATCCTTGTTTACCAATGATGATTCCCTTTTGAGATTTTCTTTCTATAATAATATTTGCATTTATATCTACATATCCATCTGCACCAGACTCAATAGATTCAATGGTTACTGCAACCGCATGTGGTACTTCTTCCTTTGTTAACTGAATGACTTTTTCTCTGATTATTTCACTAATGATAAAAGTCTCAGGATGATTTGTTGCTACACCTTCGGGATAATATTTCGGTCCCTCTTGTAAGTATTTCTTTATTACCTCTATTAAATGGTCAATGTTGTCTAAGTTAAGTGCACTAATGGGTACTATTTCATCAAAATCATATAATTGATTCATCTTATCAATTTTTTTTAAAACATCATTCTTATTTTCAGCTAAATCAATTTTATTGATTAAGAGAAATACAGGAATATTGGATTCCTTTAACTTATTCAATATGAAGTTATCTCCAGCTCCAAACTCCTCATCATAAGGAATCATAAATAGAATGACGTCTACTTCAGCAACTGATTGAGTTGCCATTTCATTTATTACCCTACCTAATTCGTGCTTTGGTTTATGTATTCCTGGAGTATCTATAAAGATTATTTGAGTGTAGTCATCAGAAAAAACCCCGTGAATTGTATTTCTTGTTGTTTGGGGTTTATCACTCATTATTGCAATTTTTTGACGTAATACTCCATTGATAAAAGTACTTTTACCAACATTGGGACGTCCGATAATCGTTACAAAACCTGATTTGAACATTATAGATCACTTGGTTTAAAAGCGTATGGAAGTAATTCTTCAATTGTAGTCTCTTTTAAATCTCCTTTATGGTTTCCAAGATATATTTTTGCATTGCTAGGTAGCAATTCACTCATTACTTGTCTACAGGCACCACATGGGCTACCAGGATTATCAGTATTTGTTACTACTGCGATTGCTTTAATATCTTGTTTTCTATATCCTTGAGCATATGCGGAAAATAGAGCTGTTCTTTCAGCACAGTTTGACAATCCATAACTGGCATTTTCTACATTTGCTCCTGTGATTATTTCACCATTATTAAGTTCAACCGCTGCTCCTACTGAAAATTTCGAATAAGGAGCGTATGCCTTTTTGCCTGCTTCTAAGGCATGTTTGATAAGTTTATTCATTTATTGCCTCCAATACTTTATCTTGAATTGCAAACATCTCACTTGATTCATCATCTTCTATATGATCATATCCTAATGCATGAAGTAATCCATGGACAAACATAAATGACATTTCCTCTTCAAAAGTATTATCAAATTCTACTGCTTGTCGCTTCACAGTGTCAATTGAAATAAATACATCACCTAAATAGTCATCTTCACCTTCAAATGTTAGTACATCAGTTGGTTTATCCATATTTCGGTATTGCTTGTTTAACTCGTTAATTTCTAAATCATCTACATAGATGAAGGATATTTCATAGTTGGTCTTTATATTAAGGTGCTCACATGTTTGATTTACTATCTTCTTAGCTAGTGCATCTAAGTCTAAATTTTCAGGATACTTGTTATAAAAGTTTATTTTGACCATTTTCGTACTTTTCATACTTTCTAAGAATTTCTTGTACCAATGGATGCCTAATAACGTCCACTTTACTAAATTTGATTAGTTCAATACCATTAACATCCTTAAGTAGTTTAGCTGCGACTACTAAACCGGATTTTTCTTTTCCCGGCAAGTCTATTTGGGTAATATCACCAGTTATAATCATCTTTGAATTCATTCCGAGTCTTGTCAAAAACATCTTCATTTGCTTTTCGGTAGTATTTTGTGCTTCATCCAATATTACATAAGCGTTATCCAATGTACGACCTCTCATATATGCCAAAGGAGCTATCTCAATAATTCCCTTGTCTAAGAATGTTTCAACATTTTTTTGACCTAATGCCTCGTATAAGGCATCATATAATGGCTGTAAGTATGGATCCACTTTTTCCTTTAAATCACCTGGCAAAAAACCTAAACTTTCTCCTGCTTCTACTGCAGGTCTTGTTAGAATAATCTTCTTAATTTCCTGAGTCTTAAGTTTTTGTACAGCATGTATTACCGCAACAAATGTCTTACCAGTTCCAGCAGGACCGATTCCAAATACTAAATCATTTTCATTTATTGCTTTTAGGTACAGTCTTTGAATTATACTTTTTGCATAAATTGTTTTGCCTGAAAAGGTTGTTATTATTTCTTTTCTATTAAAATATATATCTAACGCTTCATCTAACTTGCCTTCACGAACCATGTTTGCCAAATATGTCACATCACGTGAAGTGATATTGATATTACGAGAAATGATCTGTTTCATTGCATTAATCACATCTGTAATCATATTAAGGATTTTTTCATCCTCAGTGCCAACAAAAAATTCATCTCCCTTGAATATTAGTTGAACATGAAATAATTTTTCTAGCGTTTTAATGTTTTTATCATTGTTTCCTATGAGTTGTTGTGCTTCACTCATGTTTGATGATTTCGTATTAAGTTTACTTAAATTCAATATATCGCCTCCTTATGTAATTATATCATATCAGTACAAATAAAAAACTAACCATACGGTTAGTTATTTGAATTTTCTCTTACGTGCATTTTCTTTTAACTTCTCTCTACGAGAAACACTTGGTTTTACATATCCAAAACGGCGTTTTTTGATTTCACTTAAAGTACCAGACTTAATTAAATCTCTTTTAAAACGACGTAATGCATCATCAATAGATTCATTCTCTCTAACTCGTGTTTTTGGCATTTGTGTCCCCCCCTTCAATGAAGTCTACATAACATTATAACTCATTGATATATAATTGTAAAGAACTAATTTAACCGGTATTTTCAACGATATTTATAGGTTTAATTACCTCTTGTTCATTCATCGAAAAGACTATATTATATTCACCTAATTCATCAAAATCAACATCTTCTATGTTGATTTCAACTTGTGCACATTTCTCTTCATCCAAGCCATTGTATGTGCAAAATTCTTCTCTAAGCAATTGCAAATACGTTGTTTCATTGTATTCAGAAATCGTAAACTCTGCATATTCAGCTACAGGCATAAAGATGTATCTATTTTCAAAATCTGTTGGCATCTCGTCTACAATTAGAACATTGAAATGTGCTCTGGCTAGTATCTCATCTTCACCTGCTTGATTGGCTGATATGAATAGATCGTATTCCCCTAGGGCTTGAGTATTTATGTTTTGCCATAAGGTGATGTTTAACAGTCCATCATTCTCATTAAAGTGGTTATAGTATAATACAAAGTCTCTTATACTATTTTCGAATTCAGTTAAAGAACCTTTGTTTTTCTCATAATAGAGCATATTGTTTGGAATTACTATTGATACGTCTTTTAACTCTAAGGAGTAGTTTGGTATAACACTCAGTACATAATTTGGTAAGGTATCATCATGTAAATATTTAATCAAGTTATCGGTTTCACCTCGATAAGTAACTATATATTCGTTAACCTGACAATTTGATCTAATTGAATACAGACGATTGCTGAATAACATATCATAATCACCACTGCATCTGCTTGTCGTATGAGAGTATATCCTATAATCGTTTATTGATATAATCTTTTTATATAGGGCGTGGTCATACACTTTGTATCCGTTGAAAAAAACATACAAAAGTAATGCAATACTTGCGATAAGTAGTGGCGTTGAAAACCTTCTTCTCATATGATTTCTCCTACACAGTGCTCCGCTTCAATTCTAACTATTTTTACTCGATAAACTTGATTTATATCTAAGGTATCATAGATAATTGTCTTTATATAATTACTTGTATAGCCTGCTGAGTAGCTATTACTTGCCTCAATAATTACTTCTTGAATGGTTCCAATAAAGCGTTTCATATATTCAAAATGTGCTCTATTTTTGATTTCTGTCAATTTATTAACTCTGTTAGTCTTAATTTTCTTATCTAAGTCTTTTAATCTAGACGATTTTGTGCCATTTCTTTTTGAGTATGGGAAAATATGGATATCGGCGAATTCGCATTTTTCAATAGTATCCAAAGTTTCTAGAAAGAGTTCTTCTGTTTCGGTTGGATAACCTACTATGCAATCAGTTGTGATACTTATTCCGCTAACTATTCTAATATCATTCAATCTATCTATGAAGTAGTCTTTATCATATTTCCTATTCATATCTTTTAAAACTGCATTAGAACCTGACTGGATTGGAATGTGTAGATGTTTTGCCAGCTTAGGATTGTTCTTCATAGTATCGATAAGTTCATCGGTTATCTCGTTAATTTCTATAGATGATATTCTCAATCTAAAAAGTCCATCTAATTCAAGTAAGTCTTTAACAATTTCAGTAATTGAGTATCCAATATCCAGACCATATTTGCCAGTATGAATACCGGTTAATACAATTTCCTTGTATCCTTCAGCTATCAATGTTTTTGTTTCTGAAATGACTTTTTCAACTGGCTTTGAGACTACATCCCCTCTTGCAAAAGGAATAATACAATATGAGCAAAAACTATTACAGCCATCTTGAATCTTTAGAAAAGCTCTAGTGTTTTCAGTATAGTTTTTAACAGATAAGTCATCAAACTGTTTATTCAAAGGTTTTACTGCATTTATAAAATGCCTTTCATTATATATTTCATCAACAAGCTTGACAATATGTCTTCTATTTTGCGTACCAGATACGATATCAACACCAGGGATACTTATTACATCATCTGGTTTTAACTGGGTGTAGCATCCCATTGCTACTATAATGGCATTTTCATTTTTTCTTATTGCCTGTCTTATGAACTTACGACTTTTTGAATCACTTTGGTTAGTAACCGTACAAGTGTTTATTATATATACATCTGCAAAATCGGAAAAATCAACTCTTTTGTAGTTTTCCTTTTTAAACACCTCCCATAAACTTTCGGTGTCATATATATTGACTTTGCAGCCCAATGTGTAAAATGCAATTTTTCTCATTTCTATCACTCATTCCACTGATAATTATATCATAAAAAAAGCGAGAATTTATTCCTCTCGCTTATATACTAAATTACCATCAATAAACACATTGTCTGCCAATGTCATAAACTCAAATGGATTACCTGACCAGATTACAATGTCGGCGTCCTTACCAACTTCAATACTACCAACTCTGTCATCTACATCGTTAAGTTTTGCAGCAGTAATTGTCATTGCCTTCAATCCACCAAGTTCGCTAAGTCCTTCTCTAATCATACATGCTGTTTGAACCCTTGTATCGCCTAGTGATAATACAGGGTGATCAGTCATTATTGCAAACTCCACATTACCCTTTTCTAAAATTCCAGCGGTTTTCAGCGACATATTTCTTAATTCATACTTACTCTTAGTTCCTAATGTAGGCCCAATAATAACACTTACGTTATCCTTAGCCAAATCCTCAACCATTAAATGTGCTTCGGTACAGTGTTCAATCGTATAATCGAGTTTGAATTCCTTACAGATTCTAATTGCTGTTTGGATGTCATCGGTACGATGTGCATGAACCTTAACTTTTAGACCATCAAATACGCGTGATAGCGAGTGCATCTTATCATCGAATGGTGGCATATCTTCTTTGTTCTTCTTAGCTTTTTGAACTTTATCGTAATATTCTTTTGCTTTTGTAAGTTCCCTGCGCATTACAGCTGCACTTCCCATTCTTGTTGATGGAGTTACTTTTTTACCATTGTACACTCTCTTGGGATTTTCACCAAGAGCCATCTTCATAGCAACTTCTTCTTTAACAACCATCTCCTCAACATTTTTACCAACTGTCTTAATCACAGCGAACGTTCCACCAATTACATTTGCACTACCAGGTCCAGTCGAGACTGATGTTACTCCTCCTCTAACTGCTTCTGGGAATGCTACATCGTATGGATAAATTGCGTCATAACCTCTCATATTTGGTGTACTCGGATCAGTTGCTTCATTACCATCTGCTCCTTCAAATCCAATCGACTCCTCATATAAACCAATATGACAGTGAGGATCAACAAACCCAGGTGTTACGTATCTCTCTTTGGCATCTATGATTTCACCTTTGAAATTTTTCTCATCAATAGACCCAATTTTCTTTATTTTGCCTTTCTCAATTAAAATGTCAACAACTTCATAATTGATATCAGCAGCACTTAATAAATAGGCATTTTTAATTAGTTTCATAGTCTCCTCCTTATATTATAATATCATAAAAAAGTAAGGCGGTTAACCTTACTTGAATATCTTAGAAAATTTCTTCCAAATACTTGAACTCATTTCATCAGTTTTACTTAATTGTGAAAATAACTTCTTCTGATCTGCGTCCAATTTCTCAGGAGTCACAACCGTTGCGATTACATGTTGATCACCCTTGTACGAACTAGATACATTCTTAACACCTTTACCTCTTAGTCTGAATCTAGTTCCTGATTGAGTACCGCTAGGTATCTTTAATTTCACTTCACCATTGATAGTAGGTACCTTTATCTCAGCCCCGAGTGCGGCTTGAGAAAACGATATTGGTAACTCCAGTATAATGTCATCACCTTGTCTAGCGAATATATCGTGGTTCTTAATAACGATTGATATATATAAATCACCAGGAGGGCCTCCATTTAATCCAGCCTCACCTTTACCAGCTAGTCGTATTTGCTGTCCACTGTTAATCCCTTCAGGTATTGAGACCTCAACAGTCTTTGTAACCTCAACTTGACCGTGTCCATGACAATTAGAGCACTTTCTCTTAATCTCTTTACCTGTTCCATTACAGTTTGGACAAGTTGTTTGCGTTCTTGTAACGCCGAATATTGTCTGTTGCTGTCTATAAACTCTACCCGATCCTCCACAAGTCGAACAAGTAGAGATATCGCTTTTCGAATGCGCTCCACTACCATGGCACACATTACATTCTTCATTGACTGTGAGTTTAATCTTCTTTTTCGCACCAAATACTGCTTCTTCAAAAGTGATTGTCATACGTTTAGAAATATCTCGTCCCTTTCGAGGTGCATTAGGATCTCTTCGTCTTCCGCCACCGAAAAATGATGAGAATATATCATCGAATCCACCAAAGTCACCATAACCGCCAAATCCATTTTGACCGAAGTTTATACCTTCATGTCCAAACTGATCGTATTGGCCTCGCTTTTCAGTGTCGCTTAAAACAGCGTATGCTTCTTGAATTTCCTTGAATTTCTCTTCAGCATTGGCCTCTGTTGAAACATCAGGATGATATTTCTTAGCAAGATCGCGATACGCTTTCTTAATCTCTCTTTCATCAGCGCCTTTATTAACTCCTAACACGTCATAGTAATCTCTTTTACTCATAATTCCACCTCGGTATTATACTACATGAAGAAAGTATCAATGATACTTTCCTCATATTATTATGCTTCATCTACTTCTTCAAAATCAGCGTCTACAACATCCTCTGCTTCATCCTTACCATTAGGCGCTTCTTGTCCTGCCTGTTGAGCTTGCTGAGCAGCTTGGGCCTTTTGATAAACTTTAGTTGCTACTCCTTGAGCAGCCTTTTCTAATTCCTCTTTACATTTCTTAATTTCATCCAGGTCTTCGCCCTTCAATGCTTCTTTAAGTTTATCAGATTTTTCATTAATATCTTTTTTCTCTTCATCAGTAGCCTCATCACCTAACTCAGTGATTGATTTCTCAGCAGCGAATATTAATTGATCTGATTCATTTCTTAGATCAGCCTCTTCTTTGCGTAGTGCATCAGCTGCAGCGTTTTCCTCAGCTTCTTTAACCATCCTATCAATATCTTCATCACTTAGACCAGTGTCTGATTGAATAGTAATGTTTTGCTCTTTATTCGTACCTAAGTCTTTTGCTTTAACATTTACAATACCATTTGCATCAATATCGAAAGTTACTTCGATTTGAGGAATTCCTCTTGGCGCAGCAGGGATATCAGTTAATTGGAATCTACCTAACGTCTTATTATCAACTGCCATAGGTCTTTCACCTTGCAACACATGAATGTCAACAGCAGGTTGATTATCAGCTGCAGTTGAGAATACTTGCGACTTATTAGTTGGAATAGTCGTATTTCTTTCGATTAATTTAGTGAATACTCCACCTAATGTTTCAATTCCTAGTGATAAAGGAGTTACATCTAGTAGTAATACATCTTTAACATCACCAGATAATACTCCACCTTGAATTGCGGCACCCATAGCTACTACTTCATCAGGATTTACTCCCTTGTTAGGTTCTTTACCTAATTCCTTCTTAATAGCATCAATAACTGCGGGGATTCTTGTAGAACCACCAACTAGTAATACTTGATCAATATCATTTGCAGTCATTTTAGCATCTTTTAACGCTGTTCTAACTGGTTGAATTGTCTTATTAACTAAATCAACAGTCAGAGCGTTGAAATTAGCTCTTGTAAGCATTAAGTCTAGATGCATAGGACCATCAGTTCCAGCAGTTATGTATGGTAAGTTGATTTGTGTTTGTGTTACACCAGATAACTCTTTTTTAGCCTTTTCTGCAGCGTCCTTAAGTCTCTGCATTGCCATTTTATCTTTAGTTAAGTCAAATCCATTCTCTTTTTTGAACTCGGCTACTAGCCAATCGATGATTTTATCATCAAAATCATCTCCACCAAGTCTATTATTACCACTAGTAGAGATTACTTCAAATGTTCCATCCGCTAAGTCTAAGATAGAAACATCAAATGTTCCCCCACCAAGGTCAAATACTAATACAGTTTGTTCTTGATCTTTTTTATCAATACCATATGCTAAAGCCGCAGCAGTAGGCTCATTGATAATTCTCTTTACATCAAGTCCAGCTATTTTACCAGCATCTTTTGTAGCTTGTCTTTCGGCATCATTGAAATATGCTGGAACAGTAATTACTGCTTCAGTTACCTTTTCTCCAAGGTAGCTTTCAGCTGTAGCTTTTAAGTTTTGTAAGATCATTGCACTAATTTGTTGAGGTGTATACTCTTTCCCATTCATCTTCTCAACATGTTTAGTTCCCATATGTCTCTTAATAGATTGTACTGTATTCAAGTTAGTTAAAGCCTGTCTTTTCGCTACTTCACCAACTAGAATATCTTCACCTTTAAACGCAACTACGCTTGGCGTAGTTCTTCCACCCTCAGGGTTTGCGATTACTTTTGGTTCTCCACCTTCCATTACGGAAACACAAGAGTTCGTAGTTCCTAAATCAATACCAATAATTTTTCCCATGATTAATTCTCCTTTTTATTAACTTTGACCATGCTTGGTCTTAATATTCTATCTTTATACATATAACCCTTAGCAAGCACTTCTGTAACTAAATCATCATCTAACTTATCGTTAGTCTCAGTAAGAACTGCTTGATGATAATTAGGGTCGAATTTAACATTGTTTGCTTCTATTTCCTCAACGTTTTCATCTTTAAGTAGTTGAGTCAACTGCTGATCAATTAGTTCAATTCCTTTTTTGAAATTAGTCATATCAACTTCAGCATTCAATGCTTTTTCAATGTTATCTTTCATATCAACAAGTTTTTGCAAAATGTAGAATTGCGCATACTTCCTATCTTTGATTCTTTCATCATTTGTTCTTCTCTTGAAGTTCTCAAGTTCAGCGCGATCACGAAGCATCATGTCCTTTAACTCGTTAGTTTCTTTTCGCATTTTTACGACATCAATTTTTTCTTTTACTTCTGCTTTTGCTTTTTCTATTAGTTCTTTTTCGGTTTTAAGTTTCTCCTCGAGTTTTGCTAACTCCTGTTCCTTCTTTGAATAATCCTTGATTAACTTTTCCTTTTCTGCAATACATTCATTTAATTCCTTTTCGAAATCCCTTTTTTTCTCAGCCATATCATTCTCCTATCTCTTAAATTCACTCATATTACCCGCAATATATTCAAGCAAAGGAATAACTTTGCGATAATTCATTCTTTTTGGTCCTACAACAGCTATTGTCCCTATTTCCCCTGTTGGAAGTTGATATGGAACAGAAATTACGGCACAATCCTTCATAAAATGCAACCTATTTTCAGAACCTATCTTAACAGTAACTCCCGTTGAGTTTTTATCTATTATTCTAAAAATATCCTTCTGCTCCAATGCTCTGATGAATCCGCGAACATTATTGATATCATTGAATTCAGGTTCATAAAGCAAGTTGTATTCTCCACTAACAAAATACTTGTCCTGCGTAAATTTACTAAACGCTCTTGCAAATGCATCTATCAGCACTTCATGATACTGTAAGTATTCTTGTAACTCAGTATTACCAAAATCATATCTAATTTTATCGGACACTTGGTTGACTGGAACGTTCAATAATAATTCATTGAGCAGTCGTACAACATTAGTCATCTCCTCCATGTTCATCTCTTCAACAACTATTTTCCTTTTTTCAACATGTCCAGAATCAGTGACAATAATTACTATTGCCTCATTAGCAGCAATCTTTACCAACTGAATTTTTTTAACTAAACTATTCGAAGAACTAGGACCAAGTACCATTGAAGTATAACTTGTCAAATCACTAATCAATTTTGTAGTACGGTCTATAATTTCATCGTTACCTAGCAAAAAATTGCCAAATATCTCATCAACTTTCGGGAAATTACTGTCCTTCTGTTGGTTAATCTTTAGTATTTGATCGACATAATACCTATAACCTTTTTCAGAAGGAATCCTTCCACTTGATGTATGGGTTTTCTCAATGTAACCTAATTTTTCTAATTCAGCCATCTCGTTACGAATTGTTGCTGAGGAACACTGTAGTTTTTCTAACTCTAATAGTCTTTTTGAACCAACAGGTTCTGCGCTACTAACAAACTCCTCAACAATAGATTTTAAGATAGCGACTTGTCTTTCTGATAACATTAAATCACCTCGCTAGCAATCTGCTAACTTCATTGCCAATAATATCTTATCAAATGCTCTTAGCAATGTCAACCGATGAGTGCTAATAAAAATAAGGTAGCTAAACTACCTTATAAATGGATTAATTTTTCTAACAATTTTATACTTTGCTTTTCCACCGTGACCTGGACATATGATATCTTCATTTGATAAAGAATTATCAATAAGTTTAAGTGATTTTTGAATATCAACTACATTAGATGAATAAAGGTCTGTTCTACCAATTGAATCAACAAACAGAGTGTCTCCAGTAAATACATAATTATGAATTTTGTATAACACTGAGCCTTTTGTGTGTCCTGGTGTGTGGATCGATTTTACACTCAGTCCAATAATATTTTTATCAAGTTCCTTGAAAGTTGTAACCTTTTCACTAGGTATTGAAAATGCTTCTTCTAACCACATTGAATAATTGTGCTTAGGATCTATGAGTATCTTTTCATCCAGTTCGTGAATGAATGTTGGCACGTCTAATTCAAGGCATCCTCCAATGTGGTCGTAATGGCCATGCGTAAGGAGTACCGATTCTATGGTGAAATTATCCAAGTATTTTGCCAATTCATCAGTAATGATTCCAGGATCAATAATAATACATTTATCATTATTACTAACTACATATGTGTTGGATGTTAAAGAGTGATGTATGTATTGCTCAAACCGTTTTACTTTCATAATAAAAAAAAGTAACTGTAGTTACTATTTTTTCTCCTTATGTAACGTTTGCTTACGACATCTTGGACAATATTTATTCATCTCAATACGGTCGGGATTGTTTTTCTTGTTTTTCTTAGTAACGTAATTCCACTCTTTGCATTCCGTACATTGCATAACAACATTAACGCGCATATTCTTACCTCCAAACATCTCTTGATAGAAAATCTACTTAATTATTATACTATATAAAACAAGAAATGCAAGTAATAGCTTTTATTTTAATGTATAATGAAAAAGAAGTCTGAATAGAGGTGTTTTATGTATTTAAGAGAGCAAACAAAACAACTTAAAATTGGAGATATTGTTATTGGTGGGAATAAAGATATAATCATTCAGTCAATGACTAATACAAAAACAAGTAATATTAAAAAAACTGTTGCACAAATCAACAAACTTGCTAGACAAGGAGCAAAAATGGTTAGGGTAGCAGTGCTAGATATGGAAGATGCTTCTTCTATTGGTAGGATAATTGAACAGTCACAAACAGTGATTGTTGCAGATATTCATTATGATTATAGACTTGCTCTTGAAGTGATTAAGCAAGGAGTTAAGAAACTTCGCCTTAATCCGGCTAATATGAAGCCAGATAAGGTAAAAACAATAGCAGAGCAATGTAAGGAAAATAACGTTGTAATAAGAATTGGTGTAAATAGTGGCTCATTCAAGGAACATAATAATGTAGTTGAGAAAATGTTTAACTACGCTAAAGAAAATATAGACTTACTTGAAGAAAATGGATTTAAAGACATAGTTCTTTCGTTCAAGTCGAGTGATGTAAAAACTTCTGTAAAGATCAACGAGTACGCTGCAAAGACCTGGGATTACCCATTACATATAGGTATTACAGAAGCTGGAAGCGCGTTCGCTGGCGGGATAAAAAATGCAGTTGGAACCGGAATATTATTATATAAGGGAATAGGTAATACTATAAGGGTATCACTAACTGGAGATCCAGTAGAGGAAGTTAAAGTAGCTAGGGAAATTCTTAAAAGTCTTCACCTTATGGATGGACCTGAAATCATTTCTTGTCCTACGTGTGGTCGAATTCAGTACAAGATGGATAAAATAACAAGAAAAGTAGAAAATTACTTAGCCAATTCAAACTTAAAGATTAAAGTTGCAATAATGGGTTGTAGTGTAAATGGTCCAGGTGAAGCATCGAATGCCGATGTTGGGATCGCAGGAGCAGGTAGAAGGATTCTTCTATTTAAGAAAGGTGAGAAGGTAAGATTACTTCATCCAAGTAGAGCATATAGAGAACTAATAAAGGAAATTGAAAATAAAAAAAACACTCAATAATATACTTGTGAGTGTTTTTTTTATTCACTATCTTCTGAAGTACCTTCTGTAGTATATGTAAAGTACAGTAATCTTATTTTTACATAATACGGTACATCCTCAATAATTTTGTAACTTACTTCGTCAATTACGATTAATTGGTCATCATCTTGTATTTTTCTAAGAAAGTAATTGATTTTATAATATTCATTGTACGGAACGCTAAACTCAAGTTTAACTGAAGTTAATTCAATGTAATTAGGTAAGTTTTGATAAGCAGGGAATTCATCTTTAGTTTTAACTTCAATTGTTTTCATTGCTTCAATACCAACATTCATTTCATATTGATCCAATTTCACAATTACATTACCCCAATCAAATCCTTCGGGTAATATATGAACCAATTCCTCGCTACTATACTCCTCATGCTCGAAGGTATGATATTCCTCTAGCATATCAGCTGACGAGTTTTCAAATGATGTTGTACTCATGTTTAACATTGCAATGTCCTTATTAACTTTGTTAACATATGAACTTGTATAGATAGTTATCGCACCTAGAACTATTATGCAAAACAGTGTTATTATAATTTTATTATTCATAAGGGGCCTCCGTTTCAAAAGCAATCATTATTTCATGCAAGCCTGGTCCTGATGATGTGTAACCAACTTCTTCTACCCATGAAATACTAATTAGACTCTCCTCATACTGTAGAAGCAAGTCATCACTTTCTACATAAATAACAACTAAGAAATATCCATCAGTTAAAGAGTATTTAATATTATCAATATAAGCCCCATTAGGAACATTACTTACTATGTTATTTATTTTCGTCGTTACGATCATTTTAGTACTCTCTACATAAGAAATAGCACTGTTATATATAACATCCTTACCATCGATAACATTCCCTGACGTTAAATCTTTGTAATACGAGTTTTCCTCCATAGCTATTTGATTATCAAATCTAGCTCTTGATAAATTCTCGTTTGCTTCAACATATGGAACGTAGTTATTATAGAATCCAACAAACAATATTGTTGCAATTAGTGCAAGTGAAAAGAAAACATTAGAAATGCCAGCATTTGCCTTATACTTAGGTAGCAAATAAACTTTTACAAATTTTCTTCTCATTACATCAATGAGTATGACATAGCAAATAAATACTTAATGTAAATGTCATACATCCTTTCTTCGTCATGTGGGTTATAGAATACTAAATGCTGAATGTTTGTCTGATTTTCCGTTACCATAGATCTTACCAGATATTCGTCAAGTTTATCATCTCCAGTAATGGGAGCAATGACTGCTTTGGTAAGTTCAATATCCCCTTTGTTTACGTTCCAAACATAATAATTGTTCATTCGATATATTTCATCCTGAATTCTTTGTGCGAATTCATCAGGATCATTTTTAGCGTATGTAAGCGGTATATCAGATACAATACTGAAGTTCATAAATTCGTAATCAAATATACTAATACTTAACATAGTTTTATATACATTCACAAACATAACTTGTGGTTCAAATTCTTTGACTCCTTTTGATGTCATATAATATGCTCTATGAGCAGCCAAAGCAGGCACATCTGTATTAACTACAGCTAATCCCGCTTTTAGTAAAATAGATATATATGAATTTAGGACATTCTCACTTGCAGCATATATATAAGCGAACTTTTCATCATCGACAGTCTCGATCTTTACATCCATTACTGGGTCATCAAAAGGTAGAACTAAATCAATTGACAGTCTTGATCTTAAGTACGAGTGAACATCACGATTCTTCAAATCTTCAGGAAGCGGGAACTTCTTAAATAAGATTATTTTTTCGTGCAAAAGCAAGTTCACCTTTGAGGAAGTGATTCGTGTTCTTTTCAATACATCCTCAACTAAAATGGCCAACTCTTTTGGTCTCTTTATTATACCGTTTTGAATATAACCCTCAGGTATTTTTGCGGTACCATATTCCTTTAATCTTTTTAGACCACGAGCCTTTTCAACAAAGATAAACTCAGAGTCAGTAAAAAATACATTCAACTTTCTCAAAATCCCACCACGTTTCTAAAATAAGTTCATATACCAATCAAGAATTTGAATTCCATAGAAGTATGATACTAACACACCAATTGTGATAAAAGGTACAAAAGGTAAATATCGCTCTTCAGAATTCTTAATTCTTCTAACTATTAGGGTCACGATTAGGCCTATTAGTGATGCAAAGAATACTGATAAAAACATCAGACTTACTCCTAATACTAAACCAATTATAGCATATAATTTAACGTCTCCACCACCAAGCACTTCTTGCTTATATATTCTTTCTCCGACCAATGCAATTGCATAGAAAAATAGAAATCCAGACATCATTCCTATTAATGGCATATACCAAAGTTCAACGTTACTCAAAATTCTTAGAATAATCAATGATATAAGTGATACGATAATAATCTCATCAGGAACAATTTTATCGATTATGTCACTGACTGTAATAGATAGGAGAGTGAATATAAGTATGAAAGCAATAGATATTTCGATCGCATTCTCTATTTTTGAGTATATTAAGTAACCTAAAAGTCCATTGATTATTGGTGTAATAATGTATATGTAATTAAAACGACCACAATCACAACTTAAATGGAAAAGTGGTAATTTCTTGTGGCAATCAATACACTTAATGCCTTTGAAGATGCTCTTTCTATCAATTATATTACTTCCGATAAAATTGGCAAGTATCCCACTTACTAGACCTATTAAGATAAACAGTACCATAATTTCCCCTCCAATATCATATTACATTATAAATGTGTTATGCAAAAATAGCAAAATAAAAAAGATTTCTAAATGAAATCTTTTTTATCTTAAATTAATTGTAAAGGTTACGGAGCTGGCGTAAACGTTGCGTCAGTACCATCATACACCATAGTACCAGCAGGGTCTGTAGCCACTAATGTAACACTGTTAATTTTACCTGAATTACCTGAAGCATCAATTGTAACTGTTGTATAAGTAGTATCTAGTGCTTTCGTTAAGTAAGCAGATACGTCTGAGAAAGTTGGATCAGTTGTACAATCTTCTGTGATACAGTAATTAGTTGCAGCTAAGTATAACGATTGTGCATCACCTTCTACAGCTTTTTCTTTAGCTCTATCGATCATTGAACCTGCTAGAGGAACAGCGATTGCAGCGATGATTCCCATAATTACAACTACAGCCATCATTTCAGCTAAAGTAACACCCTTACGATTTTTGAAAATTTTCATGAAAATATCTCCTTTTCTTATAACATTCTACAGTATATCAAAACACACACTCCGTGTCAATACTTTTTTTAAATTGCTTCCATCATACTGAATGACGGTAGCAATACTGCCATTACTAACCCACCAACTAAACCATATATAAATATCATTAACATTGGTTCTACTCTTTTTCTAAGGCGAGTTATTTGCACCTTTACATCTTTACTATAATAAGATGCTAAGTTATCTAACATCTCGTCAAGACTACCTGATCTTTCACCAAGAGAAATCATCTTAGTGAATATTGGTGTAAATGCAAAATGGTTTTCCATTGCCTTTGAAATTGGATATCCATTCTCGACATTTGCTGCTATTCTTCTCATTCTTTCCTGGTATACAGCGTTCTTGATGATTCTTTCAGTTGATTTAATCGCATCAAGTAGATGAACATGATTTGAAACCATTTGTGAAAGTGTTGAAGCAATCATTGATAAGTTAAACATTATAACAACTTGACCAAATACGGGCATTCTAGTGATGAATATTCCAAATGCCATTCTTCCTTTTTCTGTTCTATACACTAAGAAGTAAAAAGTTAATGCTAGTGAAACTAGTATTGCTAGTATATAGAGACCATAATCAAATACAAAATAACTTACATCAAGAAGTATTTGTGTTGGAAGAGGCATCTCTACATTTGTACTTTCAAATAAACTAACATAGTTTGGTAACACAACAGTTACAATCATAATTGAAACACCTATTGCCATTAAAATATATACAGCAGGTGTCGTCAGTGCACCTAAGATTTCCCCTCTGATTTCTCTATTTTGCTCGTAATAACTTGCAACGTTATCAATTGTATTGATTATATCACCTGATTCCTCACCATTTTTTATCATGTTGACAAGCAAGGGTGGAAAATCTTTTGGGTATAATCCCATAGCATCTGATAAATGCGATCCCGCGGATAACTCGAAGTAAATATGTGACAAAATTCTTCTAATGACTTTTTGTTGTGTCTGACTAGATAACACCTCAAATGCGTCTACTACTCTCATACCAGCCTTCATCATTGAAGAAACTTGCTTAAGGATGAAAATAAGATCACCCTCTTTTATAGTCCTACCGAATGTAATCTTACTAAGTTTGGAAGCAAAGTTTGAATACTCACTAATTTCAACTACAGTAAGTCCTTTATCATACAAATGTTGTGCTAAAGCTTTTTTACTGGGGGCTTCTAGTGCGCCTTTTATTCTTTTACCTTCTCCAGTTAAAGCGATGTACTTATAATCTCTTATCATATTAGTCAGCCATATCAGTAACGCGTAATACTTCTTCTAAAGTAGTTATACCTGCTACTACCTTTGACAAACCATCATCTAGCAAGTAACGCATTCCGATTCTTCTAGCTTCTTCAGCTAATTCTTGAACAGAGGCTTCCTCACTGATTAAACGGCGCATTCTTTCAGTGATATGTAATACCTCATATATTCCTGTACGTCCTTTGTAACCTTTGTTATTACATGTAGGACAGCCTTTAACACGTTTTACACGGTCAATTTTAAGACCTCGAGCATTAAATATCTTGCGTTCGCTTGCACTTGGAGGTTCCCAGTAACTACACTCAGGACATGCTCTTCTTAGTAGTCTTTGAGCAACTATACTATTCAATGCCGCACTTACCAAAAACGGCTCAATCCCCATGTCTATAAGTCTAGGAATTGTCGATACAGCATCATTCGTATGAATAGTAGATAATACAAGGTGACCTGTTAAAGCTGCTCTAATCGCAATTGCTGCAGTCTCATTATCTCTAATCTCCCCTACCATTAAAACATCCGGGTCTTGACGCAAGATTGAACGTAGGGCATTTGCGAATGTCATGTTAACTTCTTCTCTTACCTGTACCTGATGAATTCCATCAAGTTGCATCTCTACCGGATCCTCAACTGTAATTATATTTTGAGTTTCACGATCAAGCATATTTATACATGAGTAAAGTGTAGTCGATTTACCCGAACCAGTTGGACCAGATACTAATACAACTCCGTTTGGTCTTCTAACCATTTTTGCTAGAATTTCCCTATCTCTGTTTGAGAATCCCAATGATGATAAATCGCTCATAGATTGAGACAAATCAAGTACACGAAGTACCACTTTTTCACCATTCACTGTTGGGATGGTAGAAATACGCAAATCAATTTCTTTCCCAAGTACTGCTGTTTTAATACGACCATCTTGGGGAACTCGTGTTTCAGTTACATCCATACCAGACATAACTTTTATTCTTGCGACAAGTTGTCTAAATAATCTTTTAGGCAAATGCATCTCGTCAGTTAATATACCATCAACTCGATACTTAATATCTACTGAATATGGCAATGGATTAATATGGATATCCGACGCCTTTTCATTAACGGAGTTTAGAAGAATTTGATCAACCAACTCAACCATTGGATTTTTATCTACATCCTCATCATCAAACTCTGCAAATGATTGAACAACTTGATCGGTTATACCCAATGCGTCAAGTGTTCTACTAAATCCATAGAATTTCTCAATGGCATACATAATATCCTCACGTGATGCCATATATATCTTCAATTGTTTCCCAATCATAAGACGTAAATCATCAATTGCCATATAGTCTATTGGATCAAACATAGCAATTGATAGAGTATTATCGATTAATTTGAATGGAACTATTAACTTATTAACCGCGTATTCTTTTGGTACCAGATTAGTAATCTCCTGATCAATGTTAAATTGTCTTAGATTCACTCTTTGAACTCCAGACGCACGTTGTAGTGCATCTTGTACTTTTGCTTCCGTGGCAAAACCTAGCCTTGATATTGCATCTCCAATTTTTTCATCAGGAAGACGCATTTCCATAGCCTTTTCTACTTGGTCACGAGTTACTACTCGTGCATCAACTAAAATGTCACCTAGTCTTTTCCTTACTACTCTTGGCATAAAATTACCTACTTTTCATAAGCTTCGTTTCTTGGACTAAAATAATTTGTGTATAGTAATGTTTCATTTGCATTTTGCCCATTAATCACAGTATATCTATATACACTTATTTCTTTACCATCAGCACCAAATATATGTATTGAACCTTCTTCTGGTTCATAGTCATCCGGTAAAGAAATATAATCAATCGGATTATCCACTGTATAGTGGCCGTATTCCTCATCAAATGGAATTCCCCATAGTATGAAATACAGTCCGTTTGAATGATTTCTTATTTCAATTTCATAGTATAAATCATATGGATTATAAAAACTGAAATCCCTATCTTGATACTTATTTACAGATGTTTCATATTCCTCAATGTTATGGTTTAAGTTCACATAAGTAATCCTACTATTGTACTTCTCATAACTAATGAAGTTACTATCTAGTGTAATTGCATTAATTCCAGTTGCCAGTATATTCATATATTCTTGTGGGATTGCTCTTATACCAAACTGCTCTATCATAGAAAACCTATCGTTTTCAGGTACGATAATCTCAAGATCAATTATCTCTGCAAGTATTTCATCATTCTTCTCAGTAATATAAACATATTCATTTAATGGCTGAAATATGGATGAAATGTCTTCAATGTAATCTCTTATATAGATATTAATCATTGGCTCCATCTTTTGATAACTGTCTTGTATATCGTCAATAAGTTTTGTCATATCTACTATTTCAGTCATATTATCTGGCAAAATTGTATCCAACTCGTTGCTTAAAACTCCAACATTGTATTCCGCAAAAAGTTCAGAGTTTGCTCCATCAACAATATTAGTTAGCGTTTGATTGTGATCGTATTCAATAAATGATTTATCAATCGGAACAGTGACATTATTGTAAGTTACATTTATATCTAGATCGTCCATATATGAAACTACTCTAGTCAATATATAGTTGCTTGTTTTATCTTTAGCAACACCACCGATGTAAACATCACCAACACTAGTGTTCCTATCAAATTCATTTTGAACGAACCCAATGAATACTATTACCAACCACGTTAAAAGGGCTATTGAATATATAAATGATATAGTTCTCCATAAGTTTGTGAAAAATTTACTCATATGCTCCTCCAACGTTGTTTGCATTATTCTATATTTTATCACAAGGTTGAAAACATAACAAATAAATTGTACAGTGTTTCCAATTGCAAAATTGTCTTTTAATACTGTATATAGTATAATAATAGATTAGGAGGGAGTGTATGAGAAAAAAGAAAAATTCTCGTGGTAATGTTTTAATTAACTCTTTTCTAGTGCTTATAGCTGCATCGATTATTTTAACTACAATAATCGTCGCAACTACTAACACTCTTACGTTACAAAACATTATTTTCAAAAGAAATTCAGCAGAAAACGATATCGATGTTGCAACCGATATACTTTTCTTGACGATAAAAGAGGAAATGATCGAGTACTTAAACTCGAAAACCGTGGTAGACGAGCAGGATGGATATTGGCTTATTGATAAATTTCTAAAAAGTAGTTATCATTTTAAAAAGAATAATGATGAGGAATGTTTATTCGATCCAAAAGATTGGAATAACTCAGCAAATGATCCTATCCCAATCACTTGTACAGACTTAGAAGGAAATGAGACTATATACAATATTATTTTGACTGAGATACAGCCAACCTTATATGATTATGCATTTGCAACAAACGGAGATATTTATTTTAATGGGACTTCTTATGTTGATGGTGGGATAATCGCTGATTCAATATACTTATCAAATTATACATTAAACGAATTTAGTGCGATAAGCCCTACTACTCCTATTGAAATTACACCTTTACTTGATTCATCTGTCATTACACAAAATAACTATTCATACTTCTATAGAGATCCTAATGTAGTTGGGACTGATATTTATGCAGTTGGTATGTATGGTAATTATTCTGATGTATCGAATCCTGGGTACGTACTATCCGGAAGTGACATACTTGGTAGTTTCACAAATCTTGTATCGAGCGGAGATATTAGTTTAGAGAACATTAGGAATTATACTCATACTGAAAATTCATATGATGAATTTGATACAAATCTACCAGTTATTCGAATTGAGGAGTTAAATTCCAAATTAGAGTTGCCTTCATTTAGTATTAACTATGAGGTTAATGAGTTGTTAAAGACTGCAACTGGGATAACAAGAGATTTTGTTAGTCAGATCGACCAATATACTTCTAGTTCTTATTCCGTTTATGATGATTTAGTATGTTACACATCTTTATATGGGGAATGTGATATGTTGCTAGATTCAAATACTTCAACTGTGATTTCTACAACAACTTTCAATCCAACTAATCACACCGTATTGGCTGATGGAGACCGTGTAGATAACAATCATTCTGTAACGCTAAATACTTTTGTTGAGTCATTTGGTAGTCCAAATGGGAGCCTAGTATACATTGAGGGTGATTTAATAATTGACGGCATTGATAACCAATTATCATTGATTGGAGATATTATCGTTACTGGGGATATTATAATAACTGGTAACATTACCAGCCTTACATTAACTGGTAATCTTTATACATTTGGAACGTTAGTAGTTGATAACAATTCAAACTTACCTGGTCTTAACAGTTTGATATCTGATATAGGTTTTATCTTTGTGAAGGAGAATATCTTGTTTAAAGATACTACTGTAGCATTTCCAGCTAATAGAAATACTTTTAGTGGGTACTTGTATGCTGAGGGTTCCGTATTGATTGATACCACTCAGTACTCAGGACTATTATTGTATGGCGGAGTATATGCTGAAGCAGAAACTAGAAATCTAAATACTACTTATCCGCTCAAAATAGGCGCATACGATTTCCCATTTGATGGGATTATGGTAAATAGTTACGCTGGATTTATAGATGGGCAAAGTAATTATATCCATAGTTTGAATGCTATTGATTCAAGAGCATTCTTCTCAATTCATCCTGATAACGATACTATTGATGGACCAATTATTTTTGCAGATGATTTAGGGTCAATTCGAGTAGGCCTAGCTATTGAGGAGGTGACATCATGAACAACAGAGGTATAACTTTGGTTCAAGTGATGATCGCTTCATTGTTCTTATCTATCGTATCACTAACTATCCTTCGTGGAATATCTGAAGCACATAGAGAAACGGCCTCTACAATTAATAGATCAAATGCATTCAATGTTGCTGAAAGTTTATACAATCATATATTTTCAACGAATAGAACAACATTCATTGATGATGATAATTCTGATGACTGGATTGGATATTACGATTACAATAACTGTGCAATAGCAAGTGGCACAGGTTCATTACAAAAGATATTTGATATTGATACATGCCAGGATGTGTTGGCACCTGTCATAGGCGAGAGAGTATTCCCGGCAGGTGATATAACATTTTATGTATATAAATTAAATAGTGCTACAACCCTTAGAATGACAACTGATTCATCACTTGATTTACCTTCTCAATTAATATCATTTGCACAGACTACGATTGATGAGGATAGTCATGACAGAATTGATATTCACAGAATATCAATACTAGTAAAGTATGACGATAACAGATATTATATGTATAATGGATACTTATTAAAATGAGAAGACTTCTAAATAATAAGGGGTTGTCATTATTGGAAACACTTGCTGCTTTAGTTATTTCGGGAATCGTAATCGTTACATTGACTCAATTTGTTCGATATTTGTCACTAACATCGGCTGAGAGTCAAATTGAAAATACTATATCTAATGAAGGTATATCGATAATTGCTCAAGTTTATGCAGACTACAGTGAAATAGTACCAGTATCGGCCCAACCATGCTTTGGTAACGATAAATGTATTATTCTTATCGAAGATGCTTCAAACAAAGTTCAAATAGGTTTTATTCAACATACTGATACTAGTGAAAAAATTGAAATTGTAAAAACAATAGACGGAGTTCAATCAACAAGTATATACATATTTGGTACTGATATGATTAATACTTCTATCACCAAATCATGCCTAGCTTGTCCATCGCCAACAAGTGATGTGTATGTGTTGTATTTTGATTTATACTATAGCGATACTCATAATGAAACATTTATGACTTCATTTAAAACATATTAAAAAAGCACAAATGTGCTTTTTTATTTCCTTATTACAGATAATATTTCAGGGTTAAACTCCCCTGTTCTAATCATCGAGATTTCCTCTTTATACGGAGGGTACACTTTATTTTTACTGTTAGGATTTTCTGTAACATAAGGAGTTTCTAGTATCTTAGGCACATCTTTAAAATCAGGATTGTAAATAACACTCTTCAATGTATCAAAGCCGATATGACCAATACCAATGTTTTCATGTCTATCCTTGTGAGCACCTTTTACATTTTTGCTATCGTTTATATGAAAGACTGATATCTTATCTTTACCAACTACCCTATCAAATTCCTCAATTACTGACTTGAAATCATTAATATTGTAGCCAGCATCATGTGTGTGACATGTATCAAAGCATACAGAAATACGCTCAGAATTAACCCCTTCTATCATATATGCAATTTCTTCGAATGTTCTTCCTAATTCAGTACCTTTACCAGCCATTGTCTCTAGGGCTATTTTTGTTGGGATATCTTTTGTGTTTTCAAGAACAATTTTAAGTCCGCTAATCACATGATTCATTCCTGCTTCGGAACCTTGATTTAAATGTGCTCCTGGATGCAATACTATTTGTGGAGCACCCATAGCGTGTGTCCTCTTAACTTCTTCAGTAAGAAAATCAATCGCGAACTGTCTCTTTTCGGGATCAGGATTTGCTAAATTCATTATATATGGAGCATGAACAACAATATGATCTTTGCTAAGACCATTATCATCCATTAACTTGTGTGCTTCTTCTATTAGTAAATCACTTGTAGCACTACGTCTAGTGTTTTGAGGAGCTCCAGTATAAATCATAAAGGCATTTGCTCCATACGAAAGTGCTTCTTTTACACTTCCAAGCATTTTTTCCTTCCCACCCATTCCAACATGTGAACCTATTAATAACATATAATCATCTCTTTCCTTTGCTTCTAGCAATTCTTTTAGCTGCTTTTTCTATTTTTTGCTTATTTCTTTTCTTATATCCTGGTTTTACTTTAGTTGGTTTTTTAACTTTCCTCTTAGCAGCCTCATGTTCACTAGATATGAACACCTTTTTCTTTCTTATATTTCTTTCCTTAGTATTAACTAATTCATCATCAGTTATTTTTTTAAATTCAAAACCGATTCTTTTTTCTTCAAGTAAGTCTAAGTAATCATATGATTCATACTCATAGAAGCTAATTGCCACTCCTTTATTACCTTTTCTAGCTGTTCTTCCTGTTCTATGAACATAAAACTCAACATCATTTGGAAGTTCATAATTGATAACATGTGATACATCATCAATATCAATTCCTCTTGCTGCTATATCGGTCGCAACAATATATTGGTACTCATTATTATTAATTCTCTTCATCACTTGCTTTCGAACTCTGACTGGTAAATCACCATGTATTGAAGCAACTTCATAACCATCGCCCTTCATTTTTGCAACTAGGTCTTGGGCATTTTTCTTTGTGTTTGTGAAGATTAGGGCTATGTAAGGGTTTGTAACCTTTAACACCTTCTTGAGCTCTGAATATTTGTTTCTATACCTTGAGTTGATTAGTATGTGTTCTATATTCTCATTAATTATATCTTCATCAATAATTACAAACTCAGGAGATTCCATATACTTTTTAAGGAATGGTCTTAATCCCTTTGGAATAGTTGCACTAAACACCATAAATTGAAGTTCAGCTGGCATTCTACTAGCCATTTGATCAATATCTTGTAGAAAACCAGTTTCCAATGCCATATCAGCTTCATCAATTATCAAAGTTTTAACATCCTTTACAATCAATGCATTTTCCTTACAAATAAAGTCATGTAGTTTACCTGGTGTACCAATTACTATAGTAGGCTGCAGCTTCAATTGCTCTAATTCCTTTGAACGATTTGTACCACCTGTATACAAACGGATATCAATTCTTTCCTTAGAGTGACTTGCTATTTGTATAGCAAAGTTATATATCTGTTCTGCTAACTCCCTAGTTGGAGAGCAAATTACTGTTTCCAAAGTGCCATCGTTTACAAGTTTCTCAAAAATAGGAATCAAAAATGAATGGGTCTTTCCTGTTCCTGTATGTGATTTTCCAACTACGCTCTTTCCAGCAAGAGCCAAAGGAATTACTTTTTCTTGAATTTCAGTTAGGTCCTTAAAATCAAGTTCAGTAATAGCAGCAATTATATAGTTTTTAACATCAAGTTTAATCATAGTACACCTCTTAAATACATTATATATTATATCGTTTGATAATTGTAATGATATGTTAAAATAAGGTGAGGTGCGAGTATGAAAGTAGTTAATATAAAACCAAGAGGATATTGCTATGGAGTTATGAATGCAATTAGTACTGTCACAAATGCAATTAACTCTGATGTTCCTAAACCCATAAATATATACGGAATGCTAATACACAATCGAAAAGTAGTCGAAGCACTTACTGCAAAAGGTGTAAACACCATAATAAACCCTAGCATTAGCGATTTAGAGACTATTGAAGGCACAGTTATCTTTACAGCACATGGAATAAGAGATAATATTATCGCAAAGGCTAAGAATTTGGGGTTACATGTTATCGATGCCACTTGTAGAGATGTGATAAAAACAAAGAATATCATAGATGATTTATGTAGAGATGGATACCAAGTAGTATACATTGGTAAAAAAAATCATCCCGAGGCAATTTCAGCAACCGGCAATAAAAATGTTATTTTAGTGGAGAATATCGAAGAATTAAGGAAAATTGATTATTCAAAGAAAACTGCAATTACAAACCAAACAACAATGAGTATAATAGATTTAAAGTCTTTTTATGAATATATAGAAAGAAGTCACCCTGGCACAATGATTATTGATGAAATATGTAATGCTACTAGACGAAGACAAAGTGCAGTGATTGATTCCGAAGTTGAATTGTTATATGTAGTTGGGGATTTTCATTCCAATAATACAAGAAACTTAGCAAGCCTACATCAAAACTCTAGATTAATTGAATCAATTGAGGATATAAATGAATCTGATCTATATGATGATCTAATTGTAGGAGTTACTGCTGGAGCAAGCACGCCAAGTGTGTTAATTGATGAAATTATAGAATATCTAGAGGATTATCCCAATGTTCAGAAGAAATCAAATATTTCAAGTCGCAATATTCTAGACAAATAATTTGCATTTTCAATAAATAATACATATAATGTTAATAGCAATAATTAGAGGTGATATAATGGCTAAAAAGAAACCAGTACAAATCGTAAGAAAACACGATAATTCGATTGAAGTTGCGATAAGAGAAAATCCTGCAAAGACACGTTTTGGACGTATTACAGGATACATTGTTATAGTTGGATTTGTTGTACTTCCAGTAACAGCATTAGTGATTGCTCTTATTCAAATGATGTCAAAAATGTAGCTTAAAGGGCTACTTTTTTTATAGCCCTTTTATTTCATCTTTAAGTTTTTGAACCAATATACCGATGAAATCAGAATTGGTAGGTTTACCTTTTAAAGAATATGAAGATGTGTAAAAATCATCCAGCATCTGTAAATCAGCCTTTGTCCAAACACTTTCTATTGCATGCCTCATAGCTCTTTCAACGCTAGCAGGAGTTACATCGTATTTCTTAGCAATTTGTGGATATAGACTTTTGGTGATACTTCCAAGGAGCTCAATATTCTCAAATACAAATATGGCACAATCTTTAAGATATTTGTATCCTGTTATTGACGAAGGAAACCCAAGTTCATCAAGGTATTTTGCTATTGTCTTATCGACATCTATCAATGATATTTTGAAATCCTCGTCCATTTCATCTTCTTCGAATAACTCATGTATTGTCTGTATAATCTTATTAGCATCAAATGGTTTCAATATAAAAAAATCTGCTCCATATCTTGCTGCTTGATTCATTACGTTTCTACTCGTAAAAGCAGTAAACATTATGATTTTGTTAGGTCTAACGTACTCCCCTTTTGATAATTCCTTTAAGACATCAAGACCATCAACTTCCGGCATAAAAATATCAAGAAGTAAAACATCAACTTCTTGGCTCTTTAAAACTCGTAGCGTTTCCTTACCGTTAAAGGCAGTGCCGACAATATCTATATTAGGATATTGCTTCAATGTTTCTGAAACAACTAATACAACTTCTCTATTGTCATCAGCAATAAATACTCTAATTTTATCCATAGAAATCACCCAATCGTATACTCATTAATAAGATTTTCAGCGTTTGCTAAAGCAATCTCAGTAATATCCTTACTAGACAGCATTTTCGCAATTTCCTTGATCCTACCTGATTTATTCAAATACTTACTCTTAGAAATAGTACGACCGGCCGATTCAGATTTTGAAACAAAAATATGATGATCGGCAATTGCAGCGACTTGTGGTAAGTGAGTTATCAATAATACCTGTGTATTTTCAGATATCAGTTTAACCTTCTTCGCAATACTGTGGGCAACTTGTCCACTAATCCCTGAATCAATTTCATCAAATATTACAGTGGACAATCCTTGAGATTTTAGAATTATAGTTTTAAGTCCTAACATAATCCTACTTATTTCTCCACCAGAAGCAGTTTTGTTTAGTGGTTTCAAAGGCTCACCTATGTTTGTTGTAATTAGGAAATCTATCTCATCCACACCATTATCATAGAAATTAGTAGTGTCGAAAATGTCTTCCAAATCATATAAATTGAATTGAACTTTAAATGATGCCTTAGGGAGATATAAATCACTCATCTGGGATTGCAAGTCCTCTTCAAGTTTAATCGCAACAGAACGTCTTAACTTGCTGACTTTTACTGATTCCTCAACAAGTTTTGAATGTGCTGTTTGAATTTTGGTTTCAAGTTTTTCCAGTTCCGCATCTTTGTTTGAGAATGCTTCAATTCTTTCCTCTAAATCTTCTTTCAATTGAATCAAATCTGGTACATCTTTCTTGTACTTTCGTTTCAATTTAGTAATTTCACTCAATCTACTCATTACATATTCTTGCCTAGCTGGGTCGAAATCCAATTCACCTACTTTATCTTTAAGACTTTGACTAAGTTCTTCGACTTCATAGTATATGCTTCCAATACCTTCTGATAAATCAGTATACTCCTCTATTGATGAAATAGATTCAAGTTTGTCCCTTGCGCTATAAATATTCTCAAGCACGTTTGATTCGGATAAATAGATGTATGCATCGTTCAAACTTTTATATATCTTGTCGTAGTTCTTAATCTTATTTTCTTCCTCTATCAGTAATACTTCTTCATTAACATCTAAATCAGCATTTCTAAGTTCTTCTAGTTGGAACTCAAAGTAATCCAACTGCTCCTGCATGTTTTCATTTATATTGAGCAAATTGTTGTATTTTCTTATTAATTTCTTGTAATCCGACAAATATTCCTTATAATGGGATAGTTCTATCTCACCTAGATTATCAATATAGTCTAAGTAATTTGCTGGTTCAAACAATCTATGAGTATCATGTTGCTGGTGTATATCAATTAAATATTTAGTAATAGATTTCAGTGAGTTTAAGTTAATACTTTTACCATTTAGTCTCAAGTTACTACTTCCGCTTGCTAGTAGTTGACGAACTATTTTAACTTCACCTTCTATATCAATATCTAAGGAAGCACTTATTCTTTTGCTTTGAAATGGATTTACTGAAAAGTTACCTTCAATTACAGCTTTAGACGAACCATGTCTTATCATATCTAATGAGGCTCTTTCTCCTAAAAGCAAATTGATTGCATCAATAATAATAGTTTTCCCAGCGCCTGTCTCTCCTGTAAGGACAGTTAAACCATTGCGAAAACTAATTTCAGTGTTATCAATTATCGCGAAATTTTCGATTTTAATACTTCTTAGCATACTATCCTCCGTGTGCTTTCTCTATTACCACTAGGGGATCAACATATCCCTTATTGTTACTTATGTGAAATAGGAACTCGATGTTCCCTTCTTTTCCCCTTATAGGAGATTCAGTTATATCAGTTACAAATAGCCTAGTAGAATTAATAAAATCTACTAAATTATCAATAATTTCTTTATGTACCTTCTTAGATTTAATGACTCCCTTAATTAGGTGTTTCCCCTTTGATTCAAATTGAGGTTTAATTAATACAATAAGTTCGTCCGCGAAATTCAATATGTGAGGTATTATTTTTGTCACAGAGACAAAAGAAACATCCATTACGATCAAGTCCGGCGAACCCAAAACAAACCATGAGTCCTCTACATCTAAAATATTTGTGCCCTCGTGCAAGGTTACTTTTTCTCCTCTTAAACTCTGATGGAGCTGATTTTTGCCTACATCAATACAGTATATATGCTTAGCTCCATTTTGAATAAGACAATCAGTAAATCCGCCTGTCGATGAACCAACATCTAAAATGATCCTATCATTTACATTGATATTAAACATACATAAAGCGTGTTCAAGTTTTTCACCAGCTCGTGATACATATTTTATGGCCTTTTCGAAATCTACGATATCATCTCTCTGTACTAAATAATTCTTTTTTTGAACTACTCCATTTACTTTAACAAGACCATTTTTGATTGCCTCTTGCACGCGATTTCTTGATGTGAAATACCCCTTCTCAAAAAGGTATTTATCCAGTCTCACTTAGAATTTCCTCTATTTTGCTAATTATTGCTGCATCATCTAATTTATGTTGCTTAAGTAAATCAGGTACACTTCCATGATCAGGAGTACTGATTAAATTCATATGAAATACTTTGATACAGGCCTTTTTGTCTGAAATATAAGATAAAATGGATTGCCCAAGTGATCCACTTGAGATAACAGTCTCATATATAAGCAATGGTAACCCTGAATCTATGATTTGATCCAATATCTTAACGTCAAAAGGCTTAATAAATATTGCATTATATAAATTGGCGTCTATATCATTCCTTTGTAGTAGTCCGTCTAATCTAGATAAATCAGGACCATAGGAGATAATATTCATCTTAGTACCTTTACGGATTCTTCTCCAAATGGGATTATCAATCTTAAGAATACCCTCAGTATTTGACAACTCACCTTTCGGATATCTAATAGCAATTGGACCATCACACTTATTAAACGCATAACTGACTAATCCTCTTGCCTCTTTTGCATTTGAAGGCATACAAATAGTCATATTAGGCATAGAATTGAGCATAGAAATATCAAATACTCCTTGATGAGTATTTCCATCATGTGGGACAATTCCAGCTCTATCAACACCTAATACAACTTTTAATTTCTGTTTATCAATATCATGTAATATATTATCATATGCTCTTTGCATAAATGTGGAGTACATTGGTAAAAATACCTTCCCTTTTTGCGAGGCAATTCCTGCTGCCATAGTAGCAGCATGTCCTTCGGCAATACCTACATCAATAATCTTATTATGAACAGATTCAAGACCAGAGCCTGATATCATAGCTGGAGTAATAATGGTAACATTATCTATTTTGTCTACTTCTTCAGCTATGAACTTACTCCATGATTTGTTGCCATTAGTAGGAATAACTCCTGTATCAACCTCATAATTACCTACTCCATGCCATTTTACTTTATTTTTAATAGCCGGTTCATATCCCTTTCCTTTTTCAGTTTTCACATGTAAAAGGACGGAACTTTGCGATTTCTTTGCCAATTCAAAATGTTTAATCAAATCTTTAAAATTGTGACCATCAATCGGACCATAATACTTATATCCTAACGCTTCAAAATAGTTTGCTCCTTCGACAAAATACTTAACAGTACTTGTAAAACGATTAATTAATTTCTTTATGAAGTTTGGCACCATCTTTTTAGAACGTTGATACTGTCTGTTCACTCTAATTTCTTTAAAAAGCCTACTTAAAGCACCAACATTTTTTGATATACTCATCTCATTATCATTTAATACGATGATCATTTTCTCTTTATTATGACCAAAGCTATTTATAGCTTCTAAAGCCAACCCACCCGTCATTGCTCCATCACCAATTATTGAAATTACTTCAGATGAATCCCCAAACTGTCGTAGAGCTTCAATGATTCCAATAGCCGCACTAACACTAGTAGATGCATGACCGGTTTCAAATATGTCATGTTCACTTTCATCTCTTTTTGGAAAACCTGAAATCCCTCCAAATTGTCGCAAGTTATCGAATTGTTTTGCTCTACCTGTTAAGATCTTGTGAGTATAGATTTGGTGTCCGACATCAAAGATGATTTTATCCTTAGGCGAATCAAAAACTCTGTGAATGGCAATTGTTAATTCGACAATGCCTAAATTAGAGGCGAGATGGCCTCCTGTTTCAGATATGGAATTGATTAGGAAATGTCGAATATTAGTTGCTAGTGACTCTAATTCAGCGATTGATAAGTCTTTAAGAAATTCAGGATTCTTAATTTCTTTGATGTTACTCAACTTTTTCAACTACCGCTTTCTGCGCTTCTTTCAATTTTTCATCACACAACTTACTCAATTCTATTCCTTTTTTGAATTTTGCGATAGATTCATCTAGTGGCAAATTACCTTCTTCAAGTTCCTTGACAATTTTTTCTAGCTCAAGAATCATTTCTTCAAAAGTCTTACTCATCACGATCACCCTTCTTATCTTTGACTTCAACATCTAAGTATCCGTCTTGAAGTTTTATCTCTAAGTTATCTTTAATACTTACTTTGTCAATACTGCTTACTAATACGTTGTCTTTCAATACTACTGAATATCCTTTTTTGATTATTGACAAGGGATTTAATAGATCAAGTTTATCAAGTAATGAAGTAAATCTATTTGTATTAATAGTCAGTTTATTGTTATAGGCGTTATTAATTCTAATATTAGAATCATTCAATCTCGATATATACTTCTCAATCAATCTTTTTGGCGAGTATGCCTTTACTCTATCAAGCAATGAATCAAGTTGTAACTCCTTATTCGTTAGCATTTTGATTGGATTTATAAATACCTGTGACTCTCTTAATCCTTTCAATCTATTTTCACTTAGAAGCAGTCTATTCTCAATTGACTTTAACATCCGAGCATTGGAAATAGAAATTTCCTTAAGAATATTCCTTCTGTCAGGAACGACTACTTCTCCCGCTGCTGTTGGAGTGGGGACTCTAAGATCAGCAACGAAGTCAGCTATTGTGAAATCAGTTTCATGACCTACGGCAGAAATAATTGGTATCTTTGAATCAAATATTGCGTTTGCAACAATTTCCTCATTGAAAGCCCATAGGTCTTCGATACTTCCTCCACCTCGACCAAGGATCAATACATCACAATTTCCTCTCGCGTTTGCTAAATGGATATTTTCAACTATACTTTGCTTAGCACTATCCCCTTGAACAAGTGTCGGATAGAACTCAATCTTCACTAGCGGAAATCTTCTATTAATAGTATCGTATATATCTCTAACGGCAGCGCCTGTTGGTGAAGTTATTACTCCAATAGTGTTTGGGATTCTAGGAATATCCTGCTTATACTTATCGTCAAGTTTTCCTTCCTTCTCTAACTTCTTCTTTAGCTTCTCAAATTCTAATTGAATGGTTCCTTTTCCGTACTCAATCATCCTATTAGCGTAAACTTGATATTTCCCAGTTTGCTCGTAAACAGACACATTACCATTAACAATCACTTCTATTCCTTCTTTTGGCTTAAAATCGATTTTAGACGCATTAGAAGCGAACATGATTGCACTTATTTGAGAAAATTCATCTTTCAGAGTAAAGTAAAAATGCCCTCTTGAATGATGGGTAAAATTTGATATTTCACCACGCAATGTAATATTACGCAGTTTTTCATCAGAATCAAATTTTTTCTTCAAATACCTAGTTAGTTGTGAGATTGTAACATAGTCAGCCATCTAATCACCCAACTTCATTATTTTGTCTAATAATTTATTATTAAATGCCGATGAACGAAAATCGTCAATTTCAGTAAACTTTTTTGATAGTTCAACTGCTTCATTAACCGCAATTTCATTTGCATTATCTGTAAATCTAATTTCATACACTGCAATTCTAAGAATCGCTTTATCAACAAGATTAAGTCTATCAATAGACCAGTTATACAGATTTGCTGAAATAATCTGATCAACATCAGGAAGTTTATCTATAGAACCTGATACCAATGAATACAGCAAAGTGTCCCTATCTACTTCCTTAATCTGCTCAGAAAAATTGACTGTATTAACATCATATAAATACATCAACTGAACCGCTTGTTCTCTTTGCTCTCTTAATGCTTTCACTTTGTTCATAACATCACCATATACCTTATTTCTATTATACAAGTTTTTACTCAAATAAAAAGCAAAAACATTTGATTTTGCCTCTTATACGTTAACTAATTCATTTATCACATGCCCAGCCATAATCAAACCAGAAACGGCTGGTACAAATGAGTTTGATCCTATAGCATCTGAATCATTACTAATAGGAATTTCTTTAGAAAAAACAACCTCGAAGTCCCTTTTGTCATTAGATTCACGCATTTTCTTTCTGATTTTTTTTGCTACAGGATCATATTCGGTTTTCCAAATCGATGATACTTCAAGTCTAGTTGGCTCTACTTTATTTCCTGTCCCCATACTAGATATGATAGGCACCGAAGCATTTAAACAATTCTTTATTAGTTGGAACTTATTCTTAATTGTATCAATTGCATCAATTACATAGTCACAATCACTGATAAGTTCATATGCTTCATCTAGTTCAAATCTGTTGATTGTATGAACTTCAATACCTGGATTGATATCAACTATCCTTTTCTTCATAACAGTAGTTTTTGCCTTACCCACTGTAGAATGCAAGGCATGAATCTGGCGGTTTATATTGGAAATTTCAATCACATCCATATCAACAATTATTAATTTTCCGACTCCAGCTCTAGCAAGAGCTTCAACTGCATAACTGCCAACGCCACCAATACCAACAACCATGACAGTTGACTCAAGTAATTTATCGTGCTTCTCACCATAAATCAATTTAGTTCTTTCATGTATATCAGTCAAGTTTTATTCCTAACTCCTTCAATTGCTCATTGCTAACTTTGTTTGGGGCTTCGCTCATTATACACTGCGCGCTAGTAGTCTTTGGAAATGCAATTACGTCACGGATGTTCTTAGTATTAGTAAGTAACATTATCATTCGATCAAGTCCCAGTGCAATCCCACCATGAGGAGGAGTTCCGTATTTAAGGGCGTCTAGCAAGAATCCGAATTGCTCATTAGCCTGTTCCTTTGTGAAACCAAGAATCTTAAACATATTTTCTTGAATTTCCTGATTGTAGATTCTTATACTCCCTCCACCTAATTCATAACCATTGCATACAACATCATATGCATCCGCAAGGCATGATTTTGGGTCTTTATAGAATTTATCCATTTCCGATTCTTTTGGAGCAGTGAAAGGATGGTGTGCAGCATAGAATCTGTTTTCATCTTCATCGTATTCAAATAATGGCCAATCTACTACCCATAAGAAATCATACTTAGTTTCGTCAATCAAATTCATATCCTTAGCAATTCTTAATCTAAGAGCACCTAATGCTGTATTAACTACCCTTAACTTGTCTGCGACAAATAATACTAGGGATTCAGGATTTAGATTTAGTCTTGATTTAAGGTTATCAAATTCATCTTGTGAGAAGAATTTGGCGATTGGTCCAGTAAACTCATCTGTGAACTTAAGCCAAGCCAAGCCTTTTGCGTGATAGGTTTTGGCAACTTCCTCGAGTTTTTGAATGTCTTTACGTGAATAGTGATTTGAACCATTCTCAACTACTATTGCCTTAACACTTCCTCCAGCAGCTACAGTATTCTTAAATACTCCAAAGTTTGAATTTACAAAAATATCAGAAACCTCGTTAAGTAATACATCGAATCTTCTATCCGGCTTGTCAGATCCATAAATATTTACTGCATCTTCGTATGTCATAACATCAAATGGTGCCTTAATATCAAGATCAATTGAATCCTTCCAAACTTTTACTAGCATAGCTTCAGTTAAGGACATAATCTCTTCTTGTTCCAAAAATGAGGTCTCAATATCGATTTGAGTAAACTCCGGTTGACGATCAGCTCTCAAATCCTCATCTCTAAAGCATTTTGCAATTTGATAATATCTTTCAAATCCCGATATCATAAATAATTGCTTAAATATTTGTGGACTTTGTGGTAAAGCGTAAAAGCTTCCTTTGTTTACTCTGGAAGGAACCAAGTAATCTCTAGCTCCCTCAGGAGTTGATTTGTTTAGAATTGGAGTTTCCAACTCAATGAAATCAACGCTATTTAAATATTCCCTTGTAGATGTTACTGCCTTGTGTCTAGTTAATAGAAAATTCTGCATAACAGGTCTTCTTAAATCAAGATATCTATACTTAAGTCTAGTATCCTCTAATGCATCAGTCTCATCTGCAACAATTATTGGTGGTTGCTCACTTGTATTAACAATTTCAATCTGTGAAGCGTGTATTTCTACTTCACCAGTTGGAATGTTCATATTCTTGTTTGAACGTTCCATTACAATTCCTTCTACAAAAACTACATATTCATTCTTTAGTTCCTGAGCAATTTTGTAATTTGGGTTTTCGGGATTTACTACTATTTGAGTTAGCCCATATCTATCTCTAATATCAATGAAAAGCAATCCACCTAAGTCTCTGTTTTTGGCAACCCAACCCTTAAGTTGTACTGTTTTACTAACATCTGTAATTCTTAATTCTCCATTGTTATGTGTTCTATTCATAATTATCACCTAATTCCAATCCATCTATATAGTCTATAATATTTTCAAGAAGTACCTCGTTTTGTTCCCCTTTATATTTAACAATACATTTATCTTTCTTAAATTCTTCTTCACCAAGAATCACAATAGCCTGAGCATTCATTTTATTTGCTTTTTTAAGTTGTGCTTTCAAAGACTTAGTTTCGTATTCCATATCTGAAATGAATCCGTTTAGTCTTAACACGTTTAGCAAGTTAAATCCCTCTTTCTCAGTTTCTGGGAAAGTTGCAACAAACACATTTATATATGATTCATCTTTCAAAGTTACACCAGATGCTTCTACCGCTAACAACATCCTTTCAATACCCAATCCAAATCCAATAGCGGATGTTTTTGGACCACCAAATTCCTCTACTAAGTGATTGTATCTTCCTCCTCCGCCTAAAGTACTTTGAGCACCAAAGCCCTC